>VOFG01003463.1_pt1 | contig 93115 bp, 124 predicted proteins | sample 5384171 | NCBI WGS metagenome assembly VOFG01 (sample SAMN12384726, study PRJNA508395) | human gut metagenome | isolation source: healthy gut F | host: Homo sapiens
GCGTGGCACAGCTGGCTCACATAGCCGATCATCTTGTCGTGCTCCTGCACCGTCAGGGTGCAGATGTGCTTGAAGCCCAGCACCTCCGCCAGCTCTCTGGCCCACTGGACGGCCTCCGGGGTGTTCTTTTCCGTCGGGGTAATGATGAAGTTGGCCGGGGCAAAGTTGACCTCGGCGGCATGCTCCACGCTGGAAGTCTCCCGGCCCGCCATGGGGTGGCTGGCGATGAATTCCACGCCGTCCGGGCACAGGGCCTGGATGGGCTCCACCAGCCCGGTTTTGACGCCCGAGACATCGGTGAAGATGCAGCCGGGTTTGAGCAGGGGAGCCGTAAGTTTTGAACCACTCGATCATGGCGGTGGGGTAAAGCGCGAAAATGATGTGGTCAGCGCTTTGCACCAGGTCCTCAAAATCGTGGGTCTTGCCGCTGCGGATATAGCCGTGGTCAAGGGCAAACTGCAAGTGACCCTCGCTGCGGTTGATGCCGTCCACGGTGTAGCCTGCCCGGTGAGCTCCAGGGCGTACTTGCCGCCCAGCAGGCCCAGGCCTACGATGAGATAGCGTTTGGATTTATCCAGCATAGTGTACCTCCACGCCCAGCGGTTTGAGGGCGTCAAAGAAATGGGGCCAGCTCTTCTGCACGGCTTCGGCCTCGTTGATGGCCAGCGGGATGTCCGCCGCCAGCGCCAGCACCGTCAGGCTCATGACCACCCGGTGGTCGTTGTGGCCGCTGAGGGGGCCTCCGGGGCATGGAGCTGCGGTTTGCAGCCCTGCACCGTGATCGTACCGCCCTCACTGGAAAGCACGCCGCCGCAGGCCCGCAGCTCGGCCTCCATGGCCGCGATGCGGTCGCTCTCTTTGATGCGGAGCCGCTCGGCGTTCCGGATCACGGTCGTCCCCTCACACAGCAGGCCCAGAACCATCAGCACAGGGCCCAGGTCGGGGCAGTCGGCCAGGTCGATGTCCACGCCGTGGAGCGGGCCTGCTCGAACACAAGCCCTGCCTCGGTCCGCGTGAACTTTGCCCCGCAGCGGCGCAGGATGTCCAGAATGGCCGCGTCGCCCTGCAGGGTCTCGGCGGCCAGCCCGGTAAGGGTGATGCCGCCCTTGACGGCCCCCAGCACGGCGAGGAACGCTGCCTGGCTGTAATCGCCCTCCACGATGTAATCGCGGGGGTGGTACTGCTGCCCGCCCGGGATGCAGGGGTGGTGTCGTCCAGCCAATGGCTGGTGACGCCAGGAATGCCGCCTGCGCGGCCCGGGTCATCTCAATGTAGCTGCGGCTCTCCACCGGCGGGATGAGGTGCAGGGGTGCTCTGTCCCCGGCCAGCAGGGGCGGGGGCGAACAGCAGCCCGCTGATGAACTGGCTGGACACATTGCCCGCCAGCGTGTACTGGGCCCCCGCTGCGCAGGCTTCCGGCCACGGTCAGCTGCCCGTTTGCCTGCTCGAAATGGAGATTCTGCTCTCGATATAAACAGGCAGGTGAGTCTTCTCGTGGATGATGGGCACAGCGGAGAGGTCCAGCGTGTTGCGGGTGTATTTTTCAAAGGTGCGGATGCCCCGCTCGCAGAGGACGACGTTCTCATTGCCGCCGGCCATGATATACTCAGCGGACATGATCCACTCCTCGATGGTGTTGCACAGGCCGCGCTTGAGCAGCACGGGCTTGTGCATCTTGCCAACGGCTTTCAGCAGCTGGAAGTTCTGCATGTTGCGGGCACCGATCTGCACCACGTCCACATACTCCTCAAACTCGGGGATGCGGTCCTCGCTCATCAGCTCGGAAACGATGGGCATTCCGGTGGCCTCGCGGGCCTTGACCATGTCGAGGATGCCCTCGGTTTCCAGACCCTGGAACGAGTAGGGAGAGGTGCGGGGCTTGTAAGCGCCGCCGCGGAAGAGCGTGGCACCGCCGGCCTTGACGGACTGGGCGATGCGCAGGGCCTGCTCCTCGCCCTCAATGCTGCAGGGGCCTGCCATGACGGCGATCTTCTCCTTGCCGCCGATCTTCACGCCGCCGCAGTCGATGACGGAATCGGCGGGTGGAACAGGCGGTTGGCGCGCTTGTAGGGGGGCAGACACGCGGGTGACATTGTCGATCCAGGGGTTGGCCAGCACGTCCCGCTCATCGATCTTGGTGGTGTCGCCCACCAGACCAAAGACATTGTAGTCCTTGCCAGTGATGAGGGTAACATCAAGGCCCTGCTTCTCAAATTTATCGACGATCTTCTCAAGCTCTACTTTCGGGGTGCCTTTTTTGGTGGAAATAATCATTGAATTTACGTCCCTTCTTTTTGAATCGTTGAAAACCGCTCCGTCTCGCGCTCGCTGGTCGGCACCTGAGAGGGCTACATCACCAAGTGAGTGTGCCCGCTGCCGTCGATGCGGAGCAGCTGGACGAGGTAGGCGCAGGCGTGCAGATAGCCGCTGATGCCCTCCCCGATAAAATGGCCCTGACAGCCAAAGGAGACCACGTCCGTCTGGCGGAACGGCTCGTGGCTGTCCGGCTCGCTGAGCATGACCTCCACGGCGGGCACGCCGCAGACCCGCAGCGCGTCCAGAATGGCCACGCTGTAGTGGGCATAGCCGCCCGGGTTGATGACGATGCCGTCCGCCCGGCCTGCGGCAGACTGGATCTCGTCGATGAGGTCGCCCTCGTGGTTGGACTGGAAAAATTCCACCTGAATGTCCATCTGCTGGCAGCAGACTTCCAGATAATCCAGCAGGGCGTTGTAATCCAGCTGCCCGGCCACACCCGGCTCGGTGAAGTGCATCATATTGAGGTTGGGGCCGTTAATGACTAAAAATTTCATCCAGTGCCTCCATGGCCGCGTTCACCGCGTCCGTGACGGTAGTGTGGTTGGGCACAACGGCGTCCGCTGCCGCCAGATACAGCGGCCTGCGCTCGGTGTACATGGCACGGAGGGCGTCGGTGCTGGAGGAGAGCGGCCTGCCGCCGCCCACGGTCAGCGCTTCCAGCGGGCGGTCCAAAAAAGAGGATGACGCCGTTCTGGTGCAGCAGCCGGATGTTCTCGGGCCGCTTGACGACGCCACCCCCGCAGGAGAGCAGCTGCCGCCCCTCTTTGGCAAACCGGGCGATCTGCTCCGTCTCTTTCCGGCGGAAGCTGTCCTCGCCCTCGGCGGCAAAGATCTCCGGGATGGTGCGGCCGTCGGCCTTGACCACCTCGTCGTCGAGATCAAGAAAGCGCTTGCCCAGCTTTTCGGCCAGCATCCGCCCGATGGTGGATTTGCCGGAAGAGGGCATCCCGATGAGGACGACATTGAGCGTATCCCGCCGGATGGCCGCCGTGACGCGGGAAATTTCCGCCGGGGCATCCTCAAACTTGCGGTCGAGGAAATACTCCGCCGCGTACACGGCCTGTGCCACCAGCATTTCCAGGCCGCTGGCGGCCACCGGGACCCCGGCTTCCTCGGCCCGGAGGATGATCTCGGTCTTTTCGGGGTTATAGACCACGTCCAGCACGGCTTCAAGGCCCGGCATAGCGGCAATGTCCAGATTGCAGGTACCGACATTCGGGTACATGCCCGCGGGTGTGGTGTTGATGATGATTTGCGCCCCGCTGTGGACAGCTTCCTCGTAGGAGAGCTCACCCTTGGCGGGGTCGGGCTTCCGGCTGACGGTCAGGATCTTGGCCGCGCCTTTGTCCCTGGCCACCGCGCTGGTGGTGTTGTGGGTGCCGCCGGTGCCCAGGATCAGGACCGTGCGGCCCGTGAAATCGACGCCATGGGCCGCGCACAGGTGGGCAAAGCCCAGGTAATCGGTGTTATAGCCGTAGAGCAGGCCGTTGTGATTGACGACGGTGTTCACGGCCCCGATGGCCTTGGCCCGGGGGTCGATGAAGGAGCAGTATTCCATGACCAGCCGCTTATAGGGCAGGGTCACGTTGATGGCCTTGAACGCCCGCTTTTCCAGGAACGCCCGGGCATCCGCCTCCGTGGGCAGGGGGCACAGGTCGTACCGGTAGCCGCAGAGCATTTCATGGATGAGCTTGGAGTAAGAGTGTCCAAGTCTTCCACCGATGAGTCCATATTCCATTACAATTCCTCCCTGCGGTAACTGGTGGGCCGCTCCATCCATGCCGTGCCATATCGGGTGGTCATCAGGTCGCCCACCACCAAAGCGGCGGTGCAGGTCTGCACGACGGCGGCGCGGGGCACGATGCAGGGGTCATGGCGGCCCTGGATGGAGAGCGTTGCATTCTTGCGGGCGACATAATCGACCGTATCCTGCTGTTTGTAGATGCTGGGCGTCGGCTTGACAGCGGTGCGGAAGACGACAGGCATTCCGTTGGTGATGCCGCCGTTGATGCCCGCGTTGTGGTTGGTCCGGGTGACGACCCGGCCGACCTCGTCCATCCGGAACGCGTCGTTGGCGGCGGAGCCACGCAGGTCCGCAAGCCAAAGCCGGTGCCAAACTCGATGCCCTTGACGGCCGGGATGGAGAATGCCGCATGGGCCAGCAGGCTCTCCACGCTGTCAAAATAGGGTTCGCCCAGGCCTGCCGGCAGGCCGAGGATGGCGGTCTCCAAAATGCCGCCCACGCTGTCGCCGTCGGCACCGGCGGCCCGGATGGCGGCTTTCATGGGTTCTTCCACGGTGGGGTCCAGCAGGGCAAAGCCCTCCGGCTTGCCCACCAGTGCTTCTGCCTGAGCGGCCAATGCGGCGGGGTCATCCAGTGCGAAAGGCGTATCGGAGATGCCCGCACACCGGGCAATATGGGTGGAAATGTCAATGCCCGCCCGGCTCAGGGCGTCCAGCACGATGGCACCGCCTGCCACCAGGGCGGCAGTGATGCGGCCCGAAAAGTGTCCACCGCCGCGCGCGTCCTGAAAGCCGTGGTATTTGGCGTAGGCGGTATAGTCTGCGTGGCCGGGGCGGAGAAGGTCAGCCGTCTTGGCGTAATCGCCGCTGCGGGTGTTCTGGTTCTCGATCATCAGGGCAATGGCCGTGCCGGTGGTGTGGCCGTTGACCACGCCCGAAAGAAACTGGACCTGATCGGCCTCCACCCGGGCGGTGGAAAGACCGTCGCCCCGGGCCCGGCGCTTGTCCATGCAGGCGGCGGCAACGCGGGCCTCGTCCACGGGGACGCCTGCCGCCATGCCGTCCAGCACCGCGCCGATGGCGGCACCGTGGCTCTCGCCGAAAATGGTCAGCGAAAGGCGCTGCCGAATGTATTTTTCATGGGCTTACTCCTCAATGCCCAGCAGGGGACGCAGACCCTCCACCGGGATGGTCTCGGCGCGCCAGCAGCCAAGGCCGGGGACCTTGATGATGGTGATCTGGCCGCCCTGCGCCTTTTTATCGTGCAGCATCTCGGCCAGGACTTTTTCTTTGTTGTAGGTGGTGCGGTGGGGAGGCCCAGGCGGCGGTAAACAGCCCGCACCCGCTTCTGCAGTGCCTTGGATTCGATCATGGGCAGCATGCCCAGCGCCACGCACTCGCCGTGGTAAAGGCCCACGGTGCGGCGGCCCTTGATGCCCTTGACGGCCTCGATGCCGTGGCCGATGGTGTGGCCGAAGTTGAGCGCCTTGCGCATGCCCTGCTCCTGCTCGTCCTGCTCCACGATGTTCTTCTTGAAGCGGAGGCTGCGGTAGATGATCTCGTTGATCTGGGCGTCGATGTCGCCGGATTCAAAGATCGCAAAGAGCTCCGGGTCGGCCAACAGGCTTGCCTTGACCGCCTCGGCCAGACCGTTGATGAAGTGGCGGCGGGGCAGGGTGGCAAGGACATCCGGATCCACGATGACGAGCTTGGGCTGCCAGAAGGAACCTGCGATGTTCTTGGTCTCGTCCAGGTCCACGGCGGTCTTGCCGCCGATGGAGGAATCGATCATGGAGAGGGTGGTGGTGGGGCAGTTGATGAAATCAATGCCGCGCATATAGATGGAGGCCGCAAAGCCCTGCCAGGTCGCCCACGACACCGCCGCCCACGGACACGACCAGGTCGCCCCTGCCCATATTGAAGTCCAGCATCTGCCGCAGCACACTTTCCAGAATTTTAAAGCTCTTGCTGGCTTCGCCCTGCGGCACCGTGATGATGGGGGCGTCCTTGCACTGGTCGGCTACCATCTGTGCGTACTGTGCGGGCACACCGCTGTCGGTGACCACCGCCACCCGGCGGTCCAGCCGGGCGAACTGGTACAGGTTTTCCAGCGAGCCGCGTTTGACGATGATGTCGTAGCTGCGCTCGCCCAAATTCATGGTCAGTTTGGTTCCGATAAAATCACTCATTTTGTATACACTCCTAACAGCCGCACCGTCCGGCAGGTGCGGATCAAGCTCGCGCAGCAGCGCGGCGGTCTCGCCGGCGGCGGCATCGCCCACCAGCTCTACATAAAAATAATATTCAAAGGGGACATGGGGCATGCGGTCGGCTCTTGATGGACTCCATATTGAAGCCGCTGGCACCGATGATCTGGATCACCTCGCCCAGCTTGCCGGGTTTGTTGTCCACCGTGAACAGCAGCGAGAACCGGTTGCCCGCCGAGGCTTTTCGCGGCTGAGCACGATAAAGCGGGTGGTGTTGTCGCCGTCGGTGTTGATGCTGGGCACCAGCACCTCCAGCCCGTACAGTGCCGCCGTCTCCACGCTTGCAATGGCGGCAAGGCTTTGGTCGGTCGCCGCCGTCAGCCACGAAATTTGGCCGCCATGGCGGTGTTGGGCATGGCGGTGGCGGGCAGGTGGAACTGCCGCAGGAACGTCTCGCTCTGGGCAATGGCCTGCTGGTGGCTGTACACCATCTTCAGCTCGTTGAGCTGGGTGCCGGGCAGCACCAGCAGATTCTGGGAGATGGGCAGGTCGTAGACATCCACCACCCAGAGGTTCGGGTGGTTATAGCACAGATCCAGCACGGCGGAAACATCGCCTGCATGGCTGTTCTCAAAGGGCACAACGCCCTGGGCAGTATCGCCGCGGCCGACCGCATCGAACACCTCGTCCCACGTCGGGTAGCCGACGGCCTCCGCATGGGGGAAGAGCGCTTTGAGGGCGATGTGGGCGAACGCGCCTTCCACCCCCTGATAGGCGGCGCGGTTCCGCCCCAGCACATCAGCTTCGTACTGCTTGGCGAGATCCATCATGTGCTGGACATGGTCCCGGTAGTAGGGGCGCAGGGCAGGCTCCTGAATGCGGGCGGCGGCTTTGTCCAGCACCACCGCCTCCCGCGCGGCGTCAAAGATGGGCAGGCCGTGGGCCTTTTTGTACTCGGCAACGGCCAGCACCGCGGCCATCCGGCGCTCAAACAGCGCCGCCAGCTGCGCGTCCACCGCGTCGATCTCCGCGCGTGCTTTGTCCAGTGCGTCCATGGGGAATCCACATCCTTTGCTCTGTGATTTATGAGAATACTTGATTAGTATACCATAACCCGGACGGGGAAACAACAAAACCCCAGCGCTTTCAAAGCGGATAATTTTTCAAACGCGGAGGGAATAAAGCGAATAAAATTATAAAGGAAAAGCCTCTCACCCGGCAGGATGAGAGACTTTTATGGTTCATTTGCGCAGATCTTCCCGCTTGCGGGCCGTGCCGTAGTACCGCCCGTAGGGATTGTCGAGATCCGAAGCTTTGGGCGGGGCGGGGGTGCCGGGTGCCGCGGGCGCGGGCTTTTCCGGCACGGCGGAGTGTGCCGCCGTGCCCCGGCGGATGAGACGGAACCGCATGGCTCAGCCCTCCCTCAGGGTGGAGACAGCCCCGGCGGTCAACGCCTGCCAGAGCTCCTCGCCGCCGGCGAGGTTCTCCCGCCGTGGCGGTGTTCCAGGCACCCCGCATCCCGATGTAAAAATCGGAGAGGTACTGCTGGCTGTCGCCGCCCTGGGCGTGGGTGGTGTCGGCCCGGTACTCGCCCAGGTCCAGCCCGGCCAGCACGGGGCAGTCCGTCCACTTGTACACCATGTTCCACCAGTCGTCGTCGCTGTCCGGGGCGGGCAGGCTGCCGTCCAGATACCGCAGGGTGCCGGTGCTGTCCTCGAACCCGGCAGGGTCGTAGAGGAGAAAAATGGAGCTGAGGCCGCCCTGTACGTCGGCGGCCAGCTTGGTGGTGCCGGCCATGGTCAGATAGGCGGCGCTCTCGGTCTGGGTGTCCTCGCCGCTGTAGTCCAGCGTGTAGACATTCAGCGTCACCAGAACCTTGCCGTCGCCGTTGCGGTCCTCGCCGTACCGGGCAAGAGCCGTCTGCAGGGCCGTCACGGTGTCCTCGGGCAGATAGTAGGGAGCCACCACGGCCACGTTATGATCGGGCTTGGTGACGAAGAAATACTGTCCGATGAAGTTGTAGGCCACAAAGGCCACGGCAATGCCGATGAGGATGACCCACTTGAGGTTATAATCCCACCAGTTGGCCCACTTTTCTTTCCGGGTGTACTGCCGCTCTTTGCGGGGGCCAGCTCCCTGGGGTCGATGTCGCGCTCGTAACGATAGCTTGCCATGGAAGCTCCTTACAATTCAGCCAGAATGGTCTGGCGGACGGCGTCGGGCAGCTGTTTCTGCTCGGCGCGGCTCATGCCTGCGGTCTGGATGGGGGCAGCACCTTGATGCGTACCGTGCCCGGGTGGCAGAGGTTGCCGTTGTTCTCAAACAGGGCCCGTGCCCCGGTGATGGCTACCGGCACCACGGGAGCGCCTGTCTTGACCGCGATGCGGAACGCGCCCTGCTTGAACTCGCCGGCGCCGCCCTCTTCGCCCTTGTAGCGGGTGCCCTCGGGGAAGATGACAAAGCTCCTGCCGCTCTCCACGATGGCGGTGGCGTCGTTCAGGGCCCGGACGGAGGCGCGCACGTCGTCCCGCTGGACGAACACGCAGCCCAGCAGCTTCATCCAGCGGTTGAGCAGGGGAATCTTCTCCAGCTCCTCCTTGGCCAGGATGCCGTGGGGCCGGTCCAGCCCGGCCAGCAGCAGGGGATATCATAATAGCTGCGGTGGTTGCCCACAAACACACAGGCAGTGTCTTTGGGGATGTTGTCCAGCCCCTCCACCAGCAGCTGGACCCCTGTGATGTGCAGGATCTGCCGGCTCCAGTGGGGATGTGCTTGTTGACGATCTGCTCCACCGTGTCCATGTCGCCTGCGGCCAGCGCGCGCTCGCCCCGGCGGAGGATATTGTAGTGGACGATCATGTATCCAAAAAAGATAGAGGAACATTGCAATGGTGCGGAAAATGCTCATGAGAGATGCTCCTTTCGATGAGAATGGGCTATAAAAATCCCAGTTTATTGTAACACACTTTTCCGTAAAAGGGAGAGAAAATACTTTTTTACAAATCCTAGCCTTTGCAGCTTGCAAAATCCACAAAATCCGGGTATAGTTATAACTACAAAGGTAGCACAATGGCGCTTCCAGAGAGAAACGCCGGTGCCTGCCAGACGCTGCCCGCCGGGCAGCAGGAAAGGAACCGGAACGACACATGAGTTTATTCCCCTCTGCAAATGATTTCAAAGCAGGGCCGGGCGTGGAGAAAGACGCCCCCCGCAAGACCGGCATAGGCCGCTTTTTTGAGCTTGTGGGCCGTGATATGAACGGCATGTTCCTTGCAAACCTGCTCACCTGCCTGGGCTTTCTCCCGGTCATCTGCCTGGTCTACATCGGCTTTCTGATGAACAGCCTCCCCGTGATGCTGGTCAGTGCCGCTGCGGGCGGCATTCTGGCCGGGCCTGCGCTGGCCGGCATGTACGATACCGTGCTGCGCGCCCTGCGCGACGAGGCCGGCTACTGGTGGATGACCTACCGCAAGGCCTTCAAGCGCAACTTCAAGGCCAGCATCCTGCCGGGTGTGCTGTACTGCGTGGTGGTCACGCTGCAGATCTTCCTCGTGTACTTCTGCTTCAACCTGCTCTACCACGGCACCAACGTGGGTGTGCCCCTGTGGGTGGCCACGGTGCTCAACCTGCTGCTGCTCCACATGCTGTTCTCCTATCTGTGGCCGCAGGTGGTGCTGCTGGATCAGCCGCTGTTCCAGACGCTGAAAAACAGCGTCAACTGCATGATCGCGTTCCTGCCCCACGCGCTGGCGGCGTCGGTCGTTACCATCCTGTTCTGGGGCCTTGTCATCCTCTGTATGCCGCTGGGCCTGCTGCTCATGCTGGTGTTCGGCTTCTGGTTCCAGGTGGAAGTCTGCTGCCAGATCGTGTATGGCGACCTGGACCGGGTGTTCCACATTGAGGAGAAGATCCAAAAGCTCCACGACGCCGAGCTTGAAGCAGAGCTGGCCGCCGAGCGGGGCGAAGACGAAGAGTAATTTCATCCACTGAAAATTTGCTGCGGCAGAAAGGGGAGCAGGAGCCATGGAGCATGGAACAGCGGAACAATCTGGTGCTGCAGGGCACCGAGACGTTCTCCCGCGGGCAGCTGGATAACGTGGCGCTGGAGAGCGGCAGCATCGTGCTGGACAGCGCGGCGGGCCGCTACCTGCAGTACGGCAGCTACACCACGCCGGAGTTTGCCATGCCCGCGTTCTGCAACCTGAACGTGAGCTGGAATGCCCACGCTCCCCCACAACACCATGGTGGAGGTGCGCTGCCGCGTGTATGCAGGCAACGCCTGGACGGGCTGGATGAGCTTTGGCAAGTGGGCCCCGGATTACCCCCGGTGCAGCGTCAACGCCCAGAGCGAGGACGGCATGGTCTTCCTGATGGGGGACACGGTCACGGTGGCAACCCCGGCGGCGGCACCGGCGTGCAATTGCAGGTCAACCTCTCCTCCAACGACGATAAAGTCACCCCGGCCCTCCGGCTGCTGGCCGCTGCCGTGCGGCCCGTGACCTGGGAAAAACAGGAGGGACACCCCATCAACCGGCGGCTCTACCTGCCGGAATACTGCCTCAGCGCCCACGACCCCAGCTTTGGCCGGGAGATGGACCTGCCGCTGGTGATGGCCGCCCTCATGAACCGCTTCGGCGAGGACATCCTCCCCGAGGAAGTGGCCTATGTGATGGAGGATAAGGCCACCGGCAGCACCGGCAACGGCGCGTTCGCCGCGGCCGCGGCAGGCTGCTGCGGCTACCCCTGCTGGCAGGCCTGGATGGATCTGAAAGACCTCCGGGCCCAGATCCACGACGGCTGTTCGGTAGCCGTCCGGGTGGAGCGCCGGGTGCGGGGCCAGCGGGACTCCGTCGGGGTCTGGATGGGCCTGCGGGGCTTCGGGCACGATGACGCCGTGCTGGCGGATTTCGTCCTCCTCAATGACCCCACGGCGGACACGGATGGAGCCGTGAACTGCACCATGGCCGTTACCGATTTCCTGCGCTACTTCACGGGCCGGGCCATCGCCCTGCGGGGCAAGCCCCGGGACGTGGAAGCCGACCGCCCCCCGCCGCATCCTGTGCGAGCTGGAAAAGACGGGAGAGCCCGGCGTGTACACGTTCGTGCAGCGGGGCCAGAAAGACCTGCTGCCCGAGGAATTTTCCGGCTGGCTGGCGGCCAGCCGCCACGATGGGATCGCTCATGCCACCACCGCCCACCGGACGTTCAAACGGCTGGAAAAAACCGCTGAGGGCGGCATCCGCTTCAGCGCGGAGCAGCTGGCCGCGGGCGGGCGGTACAGCGTGTACGCGGTGGACCAGACCGGCAGGATGCGGGTGGCCGAAGTCCGGCTCCCGGTGCCGCCCCTGCCGCATGAACCCGTTCTTCAAAGCACCGCGCAAGCCGCCGGAGCAGCTGCCCCGGCGGAGCCGAGCGCTTTTTGAGAAAAATCCAATTTTTCTATAGGAGGAATACATTATGGCAAAGACGATCATTACGATTGGCCGTGAGTACTGCACCGGCGGCAACTACATCGCAGAGGATGTGGCAAACACCCTGGGCATCAAGCTCTACGATAAGGAGCTGATCACCATGGCAGCCAAGCATTCCGGCCTGTCCGAAGAGGCGGTGGCGGCCAGTGAAAAGCGCCACACCCACAGCCTGCTGTACAGCCTCTACACCATGGGCAACGATCTGCCTCTGGGCGATCAGGTCTTCATCCTGCAGAGCCGGATCATCAAGCAGCTGGCCGACGAAGGCCCCTGCGTCATCGTGGGCCGCTGCGGCGACTATGTCCTGCGCGACCGCAAAGACGTGCTGCGCGTCTTCATCTATGCTCCGGTGGAGTGGCGGCGTGAGCTGGCCAAGACCGACCCCCTTGTCAAGGCGAAAGACGAGAAAGGCATCAAGGAAGAAATCGAGAAGACCGACCGCAACCGTGCTGCCTACTACAACTACTACACCCAGAACCGCTGGGGCGACGCGCACAACTACGACCTGGCCATCAACGCCGCGCTGGGCCGCGAGACCTGCGTGAAGATGATCCTGGACGCCGTGGCCGCCAAGGAGAAGACCATGGGCTGAGGCCCGGACACCGGGTGGTCCTGGACGTAAAAAACAATGATGGTTCGTGGGTGGGGCGCGCAAGCGCTCTGCCCACGTTTCAAAGAAACAAGCATCCCAAATGTCAAAAAGGAGTCAACGTGGAAGAAAATCAACAAGCAACAGCCCGTGAGAACATCATGGGCACCATGAACATCAATCCGCTGCTGGTCAAGCTCAGTGTGCCGATGATGGTATCCATGCTGGTGCAGGCCCTCTACAACGTGGTGGACTCGATCTTCGTGTCCCACGTCAGCGAGAGCGCCCTGACCGCCGTTTCGCTGGCGTTCTCTTTGCAGAACGTCATGATCGCCGTGGGCGTGGGCACGGGCGTGGGCGTCAACGCCCTGCTGTCCAAGAGCCTCGGCGAAAAGAACCAGGAACGGGCCAATCAGACCGCCGAGAACGGCATCTTCCTGTCCCTGTGCAGTTATGTGATCTTTTTTGTCATCGGCCTTACCTGCATGAAACCCTATTTCTACGCCCAGACCAGTGACCCGGACATTGCCCTGCAGGGCATCCGGTATCTGCGGGTGTGCAGTGTGTTCAGCCTTGGCCTGTTTTTGCAGACCATGGGCGAGAAGCTGCTGGCCGCCACCGGCCGCACCAACCTCAGCATGACCAGCCAGCTCATCGGCGCGGTGGTCAACATCGTGCTGGACCCCATCTTCATCTTTGGTTATTGCGGCGAGGCGTTGTCCGGCACCACGGGGCCGCGGTGGCTACCGTCATCGGCCAGTTCTGCGGCGCGGGCGCGGCCATCTTCTTCAACCTGAAGAAAAACCCGGACATCCAGATCAGCTTCCGGGGCTTCCGCCCCAGCGGCGAGGCCATCCGGCGGATCTACGTCGTGGGCCTGCCCAGCATTGCCATGCAGTGCGTGGGCAGTGTGATGACGTTCTTCATGAACCAGATCCTCATGGCGTTCTCGGCCACGGCGGTGGCGGTGTTCGGCGCGTATTTCAAGATCCAGAGCTTCGTGTTCATGCCCATCTTCGGCCTGAACAACGGTATGGTGCCCATCATCAGCTACAACTATGGTGCCCGGGACCCGCGGCGCGTCAAAAAAAGACCATCAAGCTGGCCATCACCTACGCCGAGTGCATCATGCTCATCGGCTTCTGTGTGTTCCAGTTTGCACCCGGCCTGCTGCTGAACCTCTTTGCCGCCAGTGACGCCATGCTGGCCATCGGCATCCCGGCACTGCGGATCATCTGCCCCCACTTCCTGCTGGCAGGCATCGGCATCGTGCTGAGCTCGGTGTTCCAGGCGGTGGGCAACGGCGTGTACAGCCTCATCATCTCGGTCTGCCGCCAGCTGGTGGTGCTGATCCCGGTGGCGTGGCTGCTGAGCCGGACCGGCAACGTGAATATGGTCTGGTGGGCGTTCCTCATTGCGGAAGTGGTCAGCGCGACGCTGAGCCTCGTGTTTATGGCACGCATCAACAAAAACATCATTGCACCCATGCAAAACGCGTAACAGAAGCAAAATAAGTCCCCTGCGGACGAAAGGATCGTGAATCATATGGGAAAAAAGCTGAAATGGAACCTGATCGTGATGAGCGTGCTCTACCTGGCTTTGGGCATTTTCCTGCTGATGGTGCCCGGTACGGCCCTCAACGTGGTCTGCTACGCGCTGGGCGGCGTGGTGCTGCTGGGCGCCGTGATCCAGCTGGTGCGTTATTTTCTGGTGGAGCGCGGCATTTTCCAGAGTCAGCTCACCCTGATCTCCGGTCTGGTCTGTCTGGCGCTGGGCGGCTTCCTCATCCTGCGCAGCGACATCGTGGTCCGCATCCTGCCCATCGTGTTCGGCCTGTTCGTCATCTTCGACAGCCTGGGCCGGGTGCAGAGCGCGCTGGAGCTCCGCCGCTGCGGCTATGGCAGCTGGAAAGGCTTCCTCCTGCTGGCGCTGCTGAGCGTGGTGCTGGGCGTTGTGATGATCGTGGACCCCTTTGGGGCCATGGAAACGCTGGTGATGGCCATTGGCGTTATCCTCATCATTGAGGGCGCCCTCAACCTGCTGAGTGCCCTGTACACCATGCTGGCGGTGCGGCGGTTCGTCAAGCTGCACCCGGAGGCGCAGTCGGTGCTGGAGGCCGTTACCGGCAAGGATCTGAACGGCGACGGCGTCATTGCCCCGGATGTGGCCCGTGCCGATGCCGAAGCCACGGCCGTGGAGCTCGACCATGTGGACGAGAGTGCCGAGGTGGAGCAGGAGAACGACAACGAACAAATCAACGAATAAAAGGATAAAAAGAAAATGGAAAAGTACGATCTGATCATTGTGGGTGCCGGCCCGGCCGGTATTTTTACCGCTGTGGAGCTGCTGCGCCACGGCAGCAAAAAGCACATCCTGCTGGTGGAAAAAGGCAAGCCGGTGGAAAAACGCCACTGCCCCAAGGCAGAGCTGGGCCACTGCGTCAACTGCCGCCCCACCTGCGCCATCACCACCGGCTTCTCGGGTGCCGGCGCGTTCTCGGACGGCAAACTGAGCCTCTCCTATGAGGTCGGCGGCGACCTGCCTACCCTCATCGGCGAGGAGTTCGCCCAGGAGCTGATGATTATACCGATAAGATCTATCTGGAGTTTGGCGCGGACCCCCATGTGGAGGGCATCTACACCGGCGAGGAGATCAAGGAGATCCGCAAGAACGCCATCCATGCCGGCCTCAAGCTGGTGGACTGCCCCATCCGCCATCTGGGCACCGAGAAAGCCCAGCAGCTCTACCTGGCCATCCAGAACTATCTGGCCGACAACGGCGTGGAAATGCTCTTCTCCACCGAGTGCGAGAACATCATCCTCGAAAACGAGGTCTGCAAGGGCGTCCTCATCAGGGGACCCCGTGATGCGGAAGCCTATCCGGTTTACGCGGATACCGTCGTCATCGGCACGGGCCGCCGTGGCGCTGACTGGCTGGAGAAGATCTGCGCCGAGCACCACATTGCCCACAAGCCCGGCACCGTGGACATCGGTGTCCGCGTGGAGTGCCGCAACGAAGTCATGGAGAAAGTGAACAAGGTGCTCTATGAGTCCAAGCTCATCGGCTATCCCGCGCCGTAAAAACAAGGTCCGCACGTTCTGCCAGAATCCCGGCGGCTTTGTGGCCCAGGAGAACTATGATAACGACCTGGCTGTCGTCAACGGCCACAGCTTCAAGGAGAAGAAGAGCCCCAACACCAACCTGGCCATCCTCGTCTCCCACAATTTCACCGAGCCGTTCAACCAGCCCATCGCCTACGCCCAGAAAGTGGGCGAGCTGACCAACATGCTGGGCGCGGGCCATATCATGGTCCAACGCTACGGTGATATCCTGGACGGCAAGCGCACCTGGCAGAAAGAGCTGGCACAGTCCAACGTCAAGCCCACCCTGAAAGACGCTGTGGCCGGTGACATCACCGCCGCCATGCCCTACCGCGCCATGACCAACATCATTGAGTTCATCAAGATGCTGGATATGGTGGTGCCCGGCTTTGCCGCCAACGAGACCCTGCTCTACAGCCCGGAGCTGAAGTTCTACTCCAACAAGGTCAAGATGGACGAGAACCTGGACACCAACATTCAGGGCCTGCACTGCCTGGGCGACTCCTCCGGCTGGACCCGCGGCCTGATGATGGCCTCCGTTATGGGCGTGCTCATGGGCCGGAAGCTGGCCGAAAAAGAGGGCTGCTGAAAAACAGCGCCCGCTGGATCGCGGTAAAAGATTCACTCCCCCCTGTACAAGGGGGAGTTTTTCGTTGAAAAATTTGGAGGAATAAAATATACAAATTGCTGAATTTGTGGAAATGTGACACAAAAATTGCTTTTTAGCACAGAAACTGCTAAACTTGACGCAACGATCCGTGTGTAACAAGCACACACCAGGAGGTATTGCGATATGGGCGAAACCCCAATGAGCGCTTTGACCCTGCTGTGTTCCGGCATCCAGCTTTACAGCGCGGAACAGCGCATTGCGGACTGCATCCTTGCAGATGTAAAGTGGGCGGCATCGGCAACCTCAGCAGAGCTGGCGCGGCAGAGCCGGGCCTCGGAAGCCACGGTGACCCGGCTGTGCCACAAACTCGGCTTTGAGAGTTACCGCAAGTTCCAGCTGGCACTTGCGCGGGATGTGATGGAGCAGCAGGAGGCGGAAAAAAGCCACGCGGCGGCCCAGCCGGACCGGATGCGGAGCATCCTGCAAAAAATTCCTCGTCAACAAACCGGAAGAAGTACGGGCCACGGTGCAGGCGCTGGATGCGGACCAGCTGCGGGCAGCGCTGGCCTGCCTGAACGCGGCCCATGTGGTGGAAGTGGCCGCTGCCAGCCATAACCTGAGCATCGCGCTGGAAGCCTCGGTCAAGTTTGGCAGCCTGGGCAAGCGGTGCGTGGCCAGTGCCATCCCGGAAAAAGACCCGTGCCTTTGCGGCGACTTTGACAAAGAACGACCTGCTGCTGGTCATCTCCGGCACCGGGCGGAACCCTGCGCTGGAAGAGGTGGCCCGGCTGGCCCGGGAAAACGGGGCAGCCATCCTCCTCATCACAAGCGACCGACACTCGCCGCTGGCCCAGCAGGCGGATCATGTCCTGCTGGCTTCCAACCGGGAGCAGCGCCTCATTGAGGGCGACCATGCTCCCTCCCAGCTTTCGGTCCTGCTGGTCATCGAGGTGCTGTACTACCTGATGCTGCTGGGCGAGTAAAACCAGTTCGAAACAAAAAACGCCTCTGACGGTGGATGTCAGAGGCGTTTTTTTGTATAGAGAAACTTAAAAATTACTTTGCGTTAAAAACATACTGATCCATCCGGCGGAAGGCTTCCTCAATGCGGGAGCGGGGGAGGCCAGATTCATCCGCAGGTGGCAGGGGCCGTGGAACATCCGGCCGTCCTGCACGGCCACGCCCACATCCCACAAGGCCTTCTCCACCTCTCGGATGGTCTTGCCGTGGGCGGCGCACCAGTCGGTGCAGTCCACAAAGAGCATGTGAGTGCCCTCGGGCTTGGCCACTTTCACACCCTCAAAGTGCTGGGCGATGTAATCGCAGGCAAAATCCACGTTTCCGGTCAATACCTTGCGGAGCTCGTCCGCCCACTCATAGCCCTCGGGCTTGTAGGCACCAATGAGGGCGTGCATGGACAGGACGTTCATGGAGTTGTAGTGGCATAGGCTGGACTCCTTGTTGATGCGGTCCCGCCACCAGTCATTGTACACGATGTGGTAGCTGCCGATGAGGCCGGCCAGGTTGAATGTCTTGGAGGGGGCATACATGGCGGCAGTGCGCTGGCGGGCATCCTCGCTGATGGACTGGGTGGGGATGTGCTTGTGGCCGGAAAGGATGATGTCGGACCAGATCTCGTCCGAGACGACATAGACGTTGTACTTTTTGAACAGCTCCATGGCCTTCTCGATCTCCCAGCGTTCCCAGACACGGCCGCAGGGATTGTGGGGGCTGCACAGAATCGCGGCATGGATGTGTTCCTCGGCCAGGTGCTTTTCCATGTCGGCAAAGTCCATCCGCCACACGCCGTTCTCGTCCTGCACCAGCGGGGAGTGGACGATATCGTAGCCGTTGTTTTCCAGGCTGCTGGTAAAGCCGATGTAAGTGGGGCTGTGCACCAGCACCTTGTCGCCCCGGGAGCAGACGCAGTTCAGGGCGCTCACCACGCCGCCCAGCACACCGTTTTCATAGCCGATGTGCTGCTTTTCCAGTCCGGTCACGCCGTTGCGCCTGGCCTGCCACTGGATGATGGCGTTGTAGTACTCGTCGCTGGGGTCAAAGTAGCCGAATGCCGGGTGCTGGACGCGGGCAATGATCTCCTGCTGGATGGTGGGCACCACCGGGAAGTTCATGTCCGCCACCCACATGGGGATGGCGTCAAAGCCCTCCTTGGGGGCAGAGGGGGCAAAGCCGGTGCCCAGGCCGTCCACGGCGATGGCATCTTTGCCGTGGCGTTCGAGAATGGACGTAAAATCGTATTTCATGACAATTCCCTTAACAAAAACCCGCACAGCCGGAAAAGCCCGGTGTGCGGGAAGAACACAGGTTTAGCCCTCGATGAGCTCCACGGTCTTCATCTTGACCGGGGTGGTAGGCTTATCGTTCCAGTCGGTGCGGACAGCGGCGATCTGATCCACAACATCCATGCCGGCCACCACCTTGCCAAAGGCGGCATACTGACCGTCCAGGTGGGGTGCGTCCTGGTGCATGATGAAGAACTGGCTGCCGGCGCTGTTGGGGCTCATGCTGCGGGCCATGCTGATGACGCCGCGGGTGTGCTTGATGGGGTTGTTGACGCCGTTGGCAGCAAACTCACCCTTGATGTTCCAGCCCGGGCCGCCGGTGCCGTTGCCCAGCGGGCAGCCGCCCTGAATCATAAAGCCGGGGATGACGCGGTGGAACGTCAGACCGTTGTAAAAGCCCTCGCGGACCAGCTTCTTGAAATTCTCACAGGTGATGGGAGCGGCTTCCTCGTTCAGCTCAATGTCGATGATGCCGCCGTCTTCCATAGTAATGCGAACCATAGTTGTACAATACTCCTTTATTTCGGCCCTTTGCAAAGGGCATTTGCGGCAGAAGACCTGCCAAGTGACAGGGATAGTATATCATAGGTTGGCGGTTTTCTCAAGCCATCGGCCTATGACGGAATTGTAAATAAAAATCAATGGGTCAGCAGCCCTGCATCTCCGGCATATCCTGCCAGAAGCGCTTGGGGCAGTGGGACATCCGGCAGGTTTCATTGTGGCGGGCCTTGATCTCCAGCGTATCGTAAAACTGCTTCCACAGGGCCTGGAACTCCTGCTCCCGGGCGCTGGGCGGGGGCAGCTCCAGCGGGGCGGCCAGCTCGGTGAGGGTGGCTTTATGGTTTTGGTAGAGCAGCACCGCCTGATGCACGGCGTCATAGATCATGAAATTTTCTTCGGGGAACCGCCCGCAGAAATGCCCCCGCAGCAGGGGCAGGATGTAGTTCTTGGGGTGGATGACGGCCCCCAGCACCCCGTCGTATTCGGTAAAGCGGACGAAGCCCTGAAACTTGTCCACCTCCCAGTCGAGACTCTTTTTCATCTCGTAGAGCGGGGCCACGTCCGGGTGGCCCATCCGCTTGACAGTGCCCGGCCCCAGCGCGAAAGCCAGATGCAGAAAGCGCAGGAGCAGCAGCTCTTTGTCCTCCCGCCCGGAGAGGAAATCCCGGGTGACGAGGAATTCCGTTTCGGCCCCCAGTTTTTTGCCGAAGCTGGCAAAAACGCGCTGGGCTCTGGCGTGGTCGGTAGCGATCTCCCGGATGGAGTAGAGGGTGGCCGTCTCCCGCTCCGGCGTCCAGATGGCAAACGGGATCTCGTGCTGGAGAAAGCTCTCGAACACGCAGCAGAGAAAGCCCTCAAAGCTGCCGTCGTACAGGTAAACAAGGTCGGCGTCGTGGAGCCTGCGGGGCGCAGGGGAGATGGCCGCCGGGGTCACAGCGCTCTGGCCAGACATTGCACCGCCTCCTCCCGGATCATCCGCTGGGCGGCGCGGGGCGGCACGCCCTGCTCCACCAGTTTATCCACGGCAGGTGGGGAGAACATGCTCAGCTGCTCCACCCCGCCGCTGAATACATTGGGGTCGATGAGGGCCCGGGTGATCCGCTCCCGCCCGGCACTGCCCTGGCCCGGGTGGGCCCCGGAAAAGCCTTTGCAGGTGATGAAATACTGGGCCCGCTTGAGCACGACCCCCATCCGCCTGAGCTCGTCCAGCCCCAGAGAAGCCTGCTTGCGGGCGTGCCAGATGCGCCGGGCGCTCTTGGGGCCGATGCCCGGCACCCGGAGCAGCATTTCAAACGGGGCCCGGTTGACGTCCACGGGGAACAGCCCGTAGTGCTGCACGGCCCAGTTGCATTTGGGGTCCAGATAGGGGTTGAAGTTGGGGCTGTTTTGATCTAAAATCTCGTCGGCCTTGAACTGGTAGAACCGGAGCAGCCAGTCCGCCTGATAGAGCCGGTGCTCCCGCAGCAGCGGGGGCTTGGTGTCCAGCGCAGGCAGGCGGGTGTCCTCCGTCACCGGGATATAGGCGGAGTAGAACACGCGCTTTAAGTTGTACTTCTGGTATAACCCCTCGGTGAGCTGCAAAATGTGGTAGTCCGTTTCGGGGAGGCCCCCACGATCATCTGGGTGCTCTGCCCGGCGGGAGCAAACCGGGGCGCTTTGCGGGAAACAGCCACTTCCTCCCGGCTGGCGGCACCGGAAACAGCGATCTGCTTCATGGGCCGGAAGATGGAGTGCCGCCCCTTATCCGGGGCCAGCAGCGAAAGGCTTTTCTCGCTGGGCAGCTCGACGTTGACGGAAAGGCGGTCGGCCAGATACCCCAGCTGTTCCAGCAGCTCGGGGCTGGTGCCCGGGATGGCTTTGGCATGGATGTAGCCCCCCGAAGTGGTACTGCCCCGCAGCAGCCGCAGGACGGCGAGCATCCGCTCGGTGGTGTAGTCCGGGCTGACGAGGACGGCGCTGGAGAGAAACAGCCCCTCAATGTAGTTGCGGCGGTAAAACTCCATGGTCAGCTCGGCAAGCTCCCGGGGGAGAACGTCGCCCGGGGCAGATCGTTGGACTTGCGGTTGACGCAGTAGCTGCAATCGAACGAGCAGCAGTTGGTCATCAGCACCTTTAAAAGGCTCACGCAGCGGCCATCCGCCGTAAAGGCGTGGCAGCAGCCCGGCGCGTAGCAGCTGCCGATGCTGCCGGCCCGCGCGGCGCGGGATGCCCCGCTGGAAGTGCAGGCTACATCGTATTTGGCGCTGTCGGCCAGGATCGTGAGTTTGTCCATCAAAGACTGTTCCATGGAGTGCCTCCCGGAAAAAGGGATAAAAAAGAAAGCCATACGCAGCTTCTGCAAATGGCTTTTGGATTTTTGGGGTCAAAAATTTTACCACTTCGCCTTGGTTTCCACCACGCGGCCCGCGATGTGCAGGCGGTTGAGGTCTTCGCCCTTGATGACCATTTCGTTGTAGGCCGGGTTGAACGGCTGCAGCACCACGCAGTTGCCCCGCTGGAGGTAACGCTTCAGGGTGCCCTCGCCCTCGTCGCCGTAGACCAGCACGCCCAGGTCGCCATTTTCCAGCGTGTCCTGCTTGTGCACCAGCGCCAGGTCGCCGTCCTGGATGCGGGGCTCCATGCTGTCACCGCGGACCACGAGATAGAAATAGTTGGAGGGGTCTTTCACCCGGGCATACTCCTGCCCGTAATCCTCCTCAAAGGCCAGGGCACCGTACCCGGCCTTGACGGTCCCGATGACCGGGATCAGGCTCTCGGCATAGTTGCCAAAGAACCGCTCCTCCGGCGTGTTGCTGCTGGCGACCGGGCGGTACAGCCCCAGCAGGAAATCCGCCGTGGTGCTCAGGATCTCCGCAATGCGGGCGACCGTTGTGGGATCCGGGGAGGACTTGCCGCTTTCCCACTTGCCGACGGCCTGCTGGGTGACCCCAGCTTGGATGCCAGTTCCGCCTGGCTCATGCCCTGCTGCTTGCGGCATTGCTTCAAAAGCTCTGAAAACGACATGGTTGTGCACTCCTTTGTTCCGGTGGCATTTTACTTGTGGTTTTATTATACAACAAAAGATGTTTGAGTAAAGAGAAAAGTTCCGCACACCCCAAAAAAAGGTTGTCAGCTGCGGGAAGTGGCGAAAAACTTTCAATTAACCCTTGACAGCCCGCCGGAAATCTGGTAAATTAAATAGGCATTCGGTACGGCGTGTGCGAGTGCCCACGAGGAGAGATGTCCGAGTGGTTTAAGGAAGCAGTCTTGAAAACTGCCGTACGGCAACGTACCGTGGGTTCGAATCCCACTCTCTCCGCCATTTTTATTGAATAAGTGTAACACACTTTGCTCTGGAGTAGTACTCAAGAGGCCGAAGAGGCGCCCCTGCTAAGGGCGTAGGTCGTCTAAACAACGGCGCGAGGGTTCAAATCCCTCCTACTCCGCCAAGAAAAAGCTCGATGATTCTTTGAAATCACCGGGCTTTTTCCATTCTTATCGGGTTTTCAGAGCAGCAGGTTGGTCACGGCGGCCAGCAGGGCCAGGTGGGCGGGGTAAAAGAGGTAAAACGCCCATTGCTCGGCCCTGGAGCAGCGGCCCCGCTGACCATTATAAAGAGAGACGGGCAGGAACGCCAGCGGCGCTGGCAGCTCATAGCAGACGGCCACGGCCCCGAACAGGCACTGCAGGGGCCGGGAGGCTCGTGTGATGTACAGGACCACGATGAGCAGCACCCCGATGGCCCCGTAATCCGTGCGGAGGAGCTCCGCCAGCACGGCCAGAGCCAGGGCGCTGAAAATGCCCGGGGCGCTCCGCTCCCCGCAATGCCGCAAACAGCCCAAGGCGCACAGCCCGAAAAAAAGAGCGTCCAGTAAACGTTCTGGTGGCCCCGGTAGATCAGCGTGTGGAAAAAGGCCAGGTCAAAGTGGAGCTCGCTCACCAGCGCAAAGGCCAGCATCCGCCCGGCGTACTGCCGGAGGCTGTGGGTGTGCAGGAAGCCCTCCACCAGCAAGAAGCAGTAGAGGGGAACGCCAGCCGCCCGGCCCACCGCAGGCAGAGATCCAGCGTGAGCAGCGGCTCGGAAATGGGCCCCGGGCGGGGAAAAGACGCCAGCTTCCAGGCAGGACGCGCCGAGATGGTCCAGCAGCATACTGCAAAGGGCCAGCCGCTTGAGGGCCGTGCCGCTGAGCGCGGGACGCTGTGTTTGGGGAACAACCATAAACAACCCTCCAAAAAGAGTGTGGATTCGACTTTCTGTTGCAGGAAAGTCCTTATTTTTTGTGGAAATTTCCGCTTGGGTGCTTGACAAAGGCCGGGCGGGATAGTACACTCAAAAAAGAAAATTGAACTCCAGCAAGAGCAAGATGAAAAAGATTCACAGAAGATCGGGCGTCTCCGAACGAGTAACGGGAAGGAGGCATTGAGGTATGACGCTGTTTTCTTATGAGATTTTTGATGCTGTGGCCCGCCAGGGCAGCTTTTTAACAAGGCGGCACAGCAGCTGCACCTGACCCCCTCGGCCATCAGCCATGCCATCGCGGTGATGGAGGCAGAGCTGGGCTTTACCTTATTTAATCGCGGGAAGAACGGCGTGACCATGACCAGCTACGGTGCCTCGCTGTATCCGTCCATCCGGGCGGTGCTCAACAGCGACGAGGCGCTGAAGCAGAGCATTGCCCGCCTCAACGGCCTGGAAAAGGGCAAGGTGAAGCTGGGCGCGTTCAACTCCGTCTGCGCCGGGATGCTGCCGGGCATCCTCAAAGGGCTTTATGGCCCAGTACCCGCAGATCGAAGTGGAAGTATATCAGGGTACTTACGATGATGTCAAGGAGTGGCTGCGCACGGGCCAGATCGACCTGGCGTTCCTCTCCTCCACCTGCCGGGAGGAATTTACCCTCACCGAGCTGTTCAAGGAGCCGCTGCTCTGCATCACCCCCGGCGACTGGCCGGAGCCGCCAAACGGCGTGATGACCCCCGCCCTGATGGATGGCCAGGATTTCGTGGTGCAGTGGGACGCCACCGACGCCGAGATGCGCCAGTTCCTCAAAAAGTACGGCCTGAGCACCGAGCGCCGCTGCCATGTCATTGATGACCAGTCCAACATCGCCATGGTGGAGGCGGGCCTGGGCATCTCCATCATGCCCCGGCTGCTGCTGAGCCAGTGCACCGCCAACATCAAAATTTACCCCATCGACCCGGAGGAAGACCGTGTGGTCGGCCTGGCCGTCCAGCGGCCCACCGCCATGGCCCCCGCCGTGGAGCAGATGTTCCACCACATCGTGGACTACTGCAAGCAGATGGAGCACTGAGAACAGAATACCACAAAACGGCCTGCATGGTAAAGTGCAGGCCGTTTTTTTGCAAATTGTACATTGTGTCTTGTGATAAAATACGGTATACTATCGCCAGAAAACAAAATATTCCACAGAGTTGGACCCGTCAGGAGGGAAAACAGACCCCATGAAACGACGTGATTTTTGTAAAGCGCTGGCCCTTTCGGCGGCGGCGCTGGCAGTGCCCAGGGCGGCGGCGGAAAACACGCAGGGCGCGGTGGGCCGGGCGGTGGCGGACGGCCGCTATTCCATGCGGTTCCGCAGTGAGCTGAGCCTGACCGACGTGCCCCATGACTACTATTATAGTGACAGCTTTTTTGCCCACTCCGCGTTGGAGTACGACCACAGTCTGGCGCTGGCCAGCCTGGGGCTGGTGGGGGCCGCCTTCAACACGGCAGCCAGCGACGCCCGGTATTGGGCCAACGGGGAGGTGGGCCGGGAGGCCAACCTTGCCGACGCCTTTGCGACGCTGGGCTTTGCCGACCCCGTGTTCTACCACTACGACATCGACGTGGGGCAGGCCGGGGACTTTGTGGGCCACAGCCTGGCCCGGAAGACCATCCCCTGAACGGCCAGCGCGCCACCATTGTGGCCGTCATCCTGCGGGGCGGCGGCTACGGCGGCGAGTGGGTGAGCAACCTGCACACCGGTGTGGGGGGCGGGCCACGCGGGCTTTGTCATCCCGGTGAACGAGGTGCTGACCGCCCTCCGAAATTATCTGGCCAGGGCGGCCGCCCAGCCGGGCGGGACGGGCACCCTCAAGCTGTGGGTGTGCGGCTACAGCCGGGGCGCGGCGGCGGCCAACCTGCTGGCGGGGCGGATCAACAAAGAACTGCCCGAGATCGACCGCAAAAACGTCTTCGTCTACACGTTTGCCACGCCGGTGGCCCTGACCGCCGCCAGCTACCCGGACTATCAGCTGGACTACGACAACAACCACAACGCCGACGGTACCCTGAAAACCACCTGGGCCGCCAGCAACATTTATAATATCCTTTCCAGCGGCGACCTGGTCCCCGGGTGCTGCCCGCCGAGTGGGGCTACCACCGGAACGGCAATGACCGCTTCCTGCCCTCCACCCAAAACGAGAAAGAGCTGGCCGACCTTGATGTCCGGGGCGCCAGCTTCAGCCAGGTGCCCTTGACCATCAGCGGGCTGGCCACCAAGGAGGACACCGACGGCGTCATGGAGCGGCTGGAAACGTTCTTTGGCAGCAAGCAGCAGTTCCACGATAAGTACGAGGCCGTGCTGATGGACATGATCCAGTGCGCTTTCCTCCGCAACGAGGCCGAGTGCACCGAGGACTATCTCCTGACCGACGAGGAAGTGGAGGCCCGCCTGCGGGGCCTGGGCAACATGCGGAACGTGGACGAGGCCAAGCTGGAAAAGAGCGTCCACAACGCCTCCGCCCTGAGCCGCCCCCTGCTGGAAAAGCTGGAGCAGAACGACGGCAACCTCACCCTGCGGGGCAAGACCTACCATGTGGAAGTGCCCCAGCGGGTGAAGCAGGCCGTCATCCCGGTGCTGGCCGTGGGCCTGTACTACGGCATCGACAGCGGCACGGTGGCCGCCATGGCCCGGTACATCTTTATGTTCATGTCCATGAAGCCCGACTCCGCCGATGTGGTGGTGCGGGCGGCGTTCTGCCACCACTGCGAGGACTACATCAGCCTGATGGAGTACTATCCGCCTGCCGACCACGGCATGGAGGCGTACACCAGAGCCTGACCTCTTTGCCAAGGGCTCTCCCTTTGGGAGAGCTGGCGCGCCAGCGCCTGAGAGCGCAAGCCCCGCCAAATAAAACACGAAAGCACAGCGATACGATGTCTCTGACAAACAGGGCTTGTATCGCTGTGTTTTTTTGCTTTTTGTCAGCATCCTTGCCCTCTCCGTCACGGCTTCGCTCGATGCCACCTCTCCTGGCAGGGGAGGCTTTGGCATTCCGTGACGTTTTCCAGTAAGCCCCAGTCGGTTTCATCGAAAACGAAACCTCTTTGCCAAGGGCTCTCCCTTTGGGAGAGCTGGCGCGCCAGCGCCTGAGAGGGCAAGCCCGGCAAAATAAAACACGAAAGCACAGCGATACGATGGCTCTGACAAGCAGGGTGCGTATCGCTGTGTGTCTGGCTCTTTGGCAGCATCCTTGCCCTCTCCGTCTGCTCCGCAGACACCTCTCCCAAAGTGAGAGGCTTTGGCATCCCGTGACGTTTTCCAGCAAACGCAAATCGGTTTCATCGAAAACGAAACCTCTTTGCCAAGGGCTCTCCCTTTGGGAGAGCTGGCGCGCCAGCGCCTGAGAGGGCAAGCCCGGCAAAATAAAACACGAAAGCACAGCGATACGATGTCTCTGACAAACAGGGCTTGTATCGCTGTGTTTTTTGCTTTTTGTCAGCATCCTTGCCCTCTCCGTCACGGCTTCGCCGTGCCACCTCTCCCAAAGTGAGAGGCTTTGGCATTCCGTGACGTTTTCCAGCAAACGCAAATCAGTTTCATCGAAAACGAAACCTCTTTGCCAAGGGCTCTCCCTTTGGGAGAGCTGGCGCGCCAGCGCCTGAGAGGGCAAGCCCGGTGAAATTACTCCAGCGGCGTTGCGATACGATGTCTCTGACAAACAGGGCTTGTATCACTGTGTGTCTGGCTCTTTGGCAGCATCCTTGCCCTCTCCGTCTGCTCCGCAGACACCTCTCCCAAAGTGAGAGGCCTTGGCATTCCGCAACGTTTCCGGGAAATCCCGGAAACGGATAAAATTCCAGAAACTCCCGCCAACGCAACCGGGACAGTCATACTTATTTATCCGACCCGCGTCTGTTTCGCACGGGTTAGCAGACACAAATTTGTAACTTTTTGCTGGCGGAGTGCACAAACTTTTGGGGGATTCATTGGGCAATCTCTACAAGAAATGGCTGATTTTGGATAGAAACAGACGCAAATTCCGTTTTGTGTCCATTTGGACACTTGCATGGACAAGGCCAAATTTGGTAAAATAATGCCAGTGCAAGGGCCGGGTGGCCAGGCGGAAAAATCAGCGCCCCGCCACCGAATGACACCTTTGCATCCCGGACTGTGTAGGATAGTACCAGCAGCCGGGAACACCCCGCAAAACTGAAAACTTTGGCAAACCTGGCGTGAGCCGGGGACGCAAAGCTTGAGTCTTTTGTGCTGGCATTCCCCGGAGGAAACGCCAGAAAACCAGAAGATAGTTCGGCTGCATTCAACACCGCTGTGACAGGCGGGGTGCGGATGCGGCTTTTTTGTTGCGAGGCATCGGGAATGGACACGACCCCGGACTCTATACCAAAGGAGGGCATGAAAAATGCGTAAAAATCTTGCAAAACACACGGCGAAAAAAGCTTCCGCTGGCCAAACGGGTGCTTGCGTTGTGCTTCGCGCTGATTTTCGTGTGCAGCTGTCTGCTGCCCGCCTTTGCAAACGGCACGGGCGCGGAGCTTGAGACGCCGGACACCGAAGTAGTGGAGGCCGCCGACCCCGGCACGGAGCCGGAACCCATGGATCTCTACGACGAGCCTGCGGCCGTGGCGGACGAGCCCGAGTCGCTGGACGATGACTTCGCCGTGGATGACGAGCCTGCGGCCATGGATGACGAGCCCGCAGCCATGGACGATCAGGTGGAAAAACCCGTCGTGGATGACGAGCCCGCAGCCATGGACGATCAGGTGGAAAAACCCGTCGTGGACGACGAGCCCGCAGCCATGGACAATGAGGTGGAAAAACCCGTCGAGGGCGACGAGCCCCCGTGGCCGATGACACCCCTGCCAAAGAGGGCGCGACGAAGACCACCACCGACGCAAGCGGCAACACCGTCTATGAGTACGACACCAGCGGCACGACGTTCCCCGATGACGACGCGGCCGCGCTCCCCCGATGGCGACCAGATGCAGGTGGACGCGGCGTTCTCCATCCCCACCAACATCTACCACTTCTGGCTCAAGAAGATGAGCAGCTACGACCTCGCGGACATCGTCGACGCCGCCAAGACCGCTGAGATGACCGTGGAACAGTATCTGGCCATGTACGGCACCGAGAAAGGCTGCTACCACATCATGACCGCCGCCGACGGTGCGAACCTGAAAGACTATCAGTTCGCAAACCCCACCTCCAACGATGACCCCGAGGGCAACAGCCGCACCTTTGCAGGCTGGTACTACACCGACGATCTGGGCGACGAGCAGAAGTTCGTGTTTGACGAGTGCCTGTACGTTTCCGAGGGCACGACCGTGGAAGTCTACGCGAAGTGGAAGAAGCCGGAAGCTACCAAGAGCGTTACGCTTGACGGTCAGACCATCAGCTTCAAAGTAGAGGGTGCAACAACGCTGAATGTTGAGGCGCTGGATACAGATACTCAGAAGAATCTGGAAGACGAGCTTATCCAGAAAATTGACCCGAAAGAGTATAATACCCTTTATACATTCAATATCAGCCCCAAAGATGAGGGCGGCCTTGAGCTTGAGCAGACCAGCAAAGTTACCATTTCCGGTCTGGACCTCACCTCGGCGGCAGACGTAAAAGTCTTCCATCAGGGCTCTGATCTGGAAGAGCTGAAAGTGAATGTTACCAGCGATGGTGACTTGACGTTCACGACCAACGGCTTCTCTCCGTTTGCAATTCTGGTTGCAGACCTGTCCAAAGCAAATGACAGTGATAGCAGCGATGCAGATGACCGGATGGCAGAACTGGCAAATGAAGATAAAGCATATACGGTCTATAGTGATGGCAACAGTGTTGAAATTCAAGTAAATGGGACATATACGTTAAGCGGAAACGCCTATAGACCATACTGGTATACCAATTACCATAGTTGGTCGATAGAGTCGGGCGATGATGTGGTATCTTTCACCTCGGAGAAAAATATTCAGAACCCGACAATTAAAGGTAAGTCTGTAGGTACGGCAAAACTCAAACACACTTACTATATTTATTACTACAATCAAAAGTACTCTTATGATGAGGAGTTTACCATCAATGTAACTAAGTTTGAAGATACGTACAGTGGCAGTGCTTATATCTACTTCTTGAAATTGCCTACTGGCGACCCGATGAACAATGACACAGGCGAGTGGGCACCGAAAGCCGATAAAAGTAATTTGGAAGCAAAAATCAGTACGGCAGATGCTACTTGGACGAATGGCTACACTAATGATAACAGTGCAATTCCGAACAAGAACATTGTAACAGGAAACGGCCAGATCCTGACAGACTATATCACTTCGTGGCCAGATGGAAGCACAGGAACGACCTGGACGGTGAAAAAGAATGATCTGACTACAGGAGGTTACTTTACATCGATCTGGAATGAGATAAGCGAAAATTACATTGCATCCATAAAAAAGGATACGGGTATCAATGACCTGACAGTAGATGATATTACTGAAATCGTCCTGACGCCCCGAAAGATTTCTCGTAATAACGGTGGAAGTCAGAACTATCATATCGATTGCGCGATCAGCGTTGTTACCAAGAAAGTCTTTACAGCGAAGTTCATGGTAAAAGACCCGACGAAAGGAGAAGAAAAGTGGTCGCAGGTCGATTCCGGGAACTACAAAGAGGGCGAAGCTGTTATTAAGACTACGGCTGTAGAGATTGGAGCAACAAAAACTGTTGAAGGCGTGAGGTATGAGCTGAAAGGCTGGTACACGGAAGACCCGCTGGGAGACATCAATGTTCATGGTCCAAAGATCGAAGACGATGAATGGTTAGGTCGTGGAACAAACGGTTCTGGATATCTGACTAAGAGCACAGACCAGGTCCGTGAGGATGGCACAGTTTATTTCTACGCTGTATGGGAACCTGAGACACAGAAGCCGATTCGGACGATCACGAAAAAAGGTGGAAGGTCTGTTTGGTGACCGTAGTAAGCAGTTCACAATCGTAGTAACAGGCCCGAATAACTTCCGTCAGGAATTTACTCTGGCGCATGGGGAAACTGGAACGCTGAATGATTTGATGGTTCAGGTCGGAGACGTCATTACCATTACGGAATATGATGCAAGCGATTATGATACTACGGCTCAGATCTATTACGGTTCTAGCGGATTGCTTGGAGCCAATGGACAGGCGTTCACAGACGGAAACGAAAAAACTACTATGATTACCATCACAGATGATATGATCGATCTGGACGAGATCAATATCACTGTCATCAACGAAAAGGACGCTCCGGTTGACAACGGTGTCCTCCTCGATACCCTCCCCTACATCCTGATCCTCGTGGTCGTCGTGGGCGGCGGCGTGCTCTTCCTCCGGAAACGGAAGAACGACGACGATGAATAAGCCAACTTCCAAGCCAAATAAAATCACGAAAGGAGGTGGATGGATGGCAAAAGAAAAAGCCAAAGGAGGCCCGCAGCCCGCACAGCGCCTGCCCGGCGCGGAGGATGCCTGCATCAGCCAGGAGCAGCTGGAGATCGTGGAATGGTACCGCAAGGTAAAGTTCCGCAAGAACCTGCTCGGCGGCGTGGATGAAGTGCAGATGTGGAAGAAGCTGGAGGAGCTCTACGGCCTGTACGAAAACGCCATCCGGGCCGAGAGGGCAAGGTATAACGCCCTGCTGGAAGCCCACACCCCTCCCGGAGAGAACCATGAGGAGGGATGTTGATGGCGAAAGCCGCAAAAAACTCCCTCCGCAAGACCCGCTCACGGCAGGGCGCAGAGCCCTGCACAAGCGGCGCAACGCCGCGCAGGACCGCCGGGACGCGCTCAGTTTACTGGGCCGGGTGGTGGTGCTGGCGGCAGCCGCGTGGGTGCTGTTCACGCAGGTGTTCCTGCTGACACAGGCCTCCGGCAACAGCATGTTCCCCGCCGTCAAGGACGGCGACCTGCTCATCGGCTACCGGCTGCAGGGCACTTACGCCAAGAACGACGTGGTGCTCTATGAGCAGGACGGCAAGCTCCGGGTGGGCCGTGTCCTGGGCCGCGAGAACGACCTCATCGCACTGGACGATTCGGGAACGCTGATCGTCAACGGCTCGGCCCAGAGCGGCGAGATCCTTTACCCCACCTACGCGAAAGACGCCCTCGAGTACCCCTACACCGTCCCCGCGGACAGCGTCTTCATCTTGGGAGACTACCGCACGCAATCCGAGGACAGCCGGGATTTTGGCCCGGTGGCCCTCACCGACGTCAAAGCAAAAGTAATCACCCTGCTGCGGCGGCGGAGCTTGTAAGTTCTTGAAAACATTGATATAATATTTAGGAGGAATCCACATGAAACTCAACACTGCGAAAAAACTGACCGCCGGCGCTCTGGCACTGTCCATGATGTTCGCAATGGCCGTTCCGATGGCGTTTGCTGAGAGTGGGACTGAAGTAGTTCCCGCTACAGATCCCCATATTACTAAAAAATATACTGCTACGAATACTGGTACGACTTCTCCGGTAGAAACTTTTACCTTTACCGCAGTAGCAACAAACGTTAAAAAGGCAGGCGTAAAGGCAGACGGAAGCGCCATTACAAAAGATGATGCTCCGGAGCTGACAATTGAAGCTGCTGCTTATGACGAGGGTGGCGCAACGACTGCTGGTGCTGATAAGACTCTGACAATTACTCATGATGATCCGTTCCCCAATGTTGGTATTTATTACTACACTGTGACCGAAGCTGCAAGTAATAAAGCAGGTGTTAAGACGCATGAGGGCGACATGCTGCTGAAAGTTTCTGTCATTTATAACGATGCGGGAACGGCCCTGGAAGAAAAGTATGCTTTCTATACTGCCATGAATGACAAGGGCGAGGGCAAAGGTAACAAGAACTCTGCAGTTGAGAATACTTACTCCGCTGGCTCTCTGGAAGTGAAGAAAGTGGTTACTGGTAATCTGGGCGATAAGAATAAGAAGTTTAACGTGACCGTTACCTTTACGGCTCCTGCTGGCAAGACTGTAGCCGGGGATATTTCGTACGTTGAGAACCATGAGCAGAAGACTATCAAATCCAGCGATTGGAAAGAGGGTTCTGTGACGAAGAAGATTGCTGTTGCTGACGGTGATACCATTACGTTTACCAATATTCCCTATGATGTGACCTACACTGTGCTTGAGGATGACTATAAGACTAGTGATGGTTATGATGATGCCAAGTATGAAGCTGTAGATAGTGTTCCTGAAAAAAAGGTGAGAAAGGCAAAATTGATACCGCAAACGAAACTATGACCATTACCAACAACAAGGGCGACAAGAACATTGACACCGGCGTCATCCTCGACAATGCTCCTTACATGCTGATGCTGGCCGTTGTGGCTGGTGGTGCTATGACTCTGGTCATCAAGAAGCGCCGCGAGGAAGAGTAATGGAACACTCTCTCCGCAAACACTTTTAAGAGCCTCTGGCGATAACAGCAGACCTTGCGGAATGCCAAAGGCTCCCCTGCTAGGGGAGCTGTCGAGTGGATGCGAGACTGAGAGGTTGGACAAAGGACGCCTTTCGGCCAAGCGGAACAACGCAAGTGCTGCTCCGTACAACCTCTCCGTCACGGCTTCGCCGTGCCACCTCCCCTAGTAGGGGAGGCTCTGGCGAAGAGGCGACGCTCGTAATCGGACTCGCAATTCTCTTAACAAGAACCAACATCGCAAGCTGACTGGAGGTGGGCTGTATCACTTGGCAACGTGTAGCGCTGCGGACAGCCGACTTCCTGATCAGCGCGGTGGTGGTGCTGTTCCTCCTCACGGCGGGCGCTTACTCCGCTTACGCGCTGTGGGATAACAACCAGGTCTATGCCGCCGTGGATAACGTGCAGGGCGAGCTGCTGCAGTTCAAGCCTGCCGCCGATGGCGAGAACGGCGCCTCCTTTGAGGAGCTGCTGGCCATCAACTCGGACGTGAAAGCCTGGCTCACCCTGGACAACACCGCCATTGATTACCCTGTGGTGCAGGGCGAGAACAATTTCAGCTACATCAACACCGATGTCTACGGCGACTTTGCACTGGCCGGCAGCATCTTCCTGGATTCCGATTGTGATGGCAGCTTCCACGATCCGTATTCGCTGCTGTACGGCCACCACATGGAAAACAGCAAGATGTTTGGAGATCTTGACCTGTACAAGGACGAGGCGTTCTTCAACGAGAACACCACCGGCACGCTGGTCCTGCCCGACCGCACCTACCACTTACAAATTTTCGCCTGTCTGCTGGTGCCCGCGTCCGAGGATGCCATCTTCGACGTGAACCAGTGGGACGCAAACCTGAACGGTCTGCTCGATTTCGCACAGGAGAACGCGCTGCACTTGCACTCTGACACGCTGGACACCGTCCGGGCGCGGGAGGGGGCACAGGTGCTGGCCATGTCCACCTGTTCCACGGAGTTTACCGATGCAAGAACCATTCTTCTGGCGTGGATGACAACGCCGGAGCAGTAAAGGAGGGATGAAATGAAGATCCGAAAATTCGCGGCGGCGCTGCTGGCGCTGGTGCTTTGCCTGAGCCTGAGCCTGCCCGCGGCCTTTGCGGAAGCGCAGCAGCGTGTGGAGCTGAAAAACCTGACGGTCAACGTCAAGTGCACGGGCAATGCCATCCCCGACGAGCAGCTCACCATCCGCCTGACCCCCCGCAAAAAAGCCCCCATGCCCGGCGATGCCGCCGCACTGGAAGCGTTCGTCAACACGGCGGACTGCACCCGTTCCAACGGTTACATGACCACCGCCACATTCCCGGAGACATTCGTCTTCACGGCCCCCGGTACCTATGAGTACGAGGTGGCCCAGCAGAAAGGCAGCTCCCTCAACGGCACTTACGACACCCGCACCATGGTGCTCCGTGTCACCGTGAGCTGGAGCGGCGACACGCTGGTGGCCGTGGCCAAGGTCTATGAGGCTGGCCAGTCCTCCAATGACAAGGAAGACAGCATCCTGTTCAACAACACGTTCAACAACTCCGCCCCGGACGACCCGTACGATCCGCCGTATATCCCGGGTGACCCCTACATCCCGGACCCGAAGCCCACGCCTGTGGTGCCTACCCCGGAGACCCCGGTGAACCCGCCGGTCCTGGACGCGCGGCCGGATACCACCCCCACGGTGTCCACGGTGCCCACAGTGCCCGTCGCGGAAACGCCCGTCAATCCTCCGGTGGCTGACGCGCGTGCCCCCAAGCTGATCCAGACCGGACAGCTCAACTGGCCCGTGCCGGTGCTGGCAGGGCTGGGCACCCTGTTCCTGGCGGCTGGCGTGATCCTCCTTACCAAGAAGAAAGAGGATGACAATGCGTAAAGCATCCCCGGGCGTCATCTGTGTCCTGCTGGGAGTCGTCCTGCTGCTGGCGGCGCTGGGCCTCTACGGCTACAACCGCTGGGAGGACGCCCAGGCTGGCGCGGAAGCCCAGACCGTCGTACAGGATCTACAGGAAAAGTCGTTGAACAAACCCAGAGCGCGGCCTCGGCTCCCGCCATCGACACCAGCTCCCTTGACCCGGAGCTGCCCGTGGTGGAGCTGGACGGCTACGAATATGTGGGCACTGTCTCCATCCCCGCCATTGGCATCGACCTGCCGGTGATGAGCGAGTGGAGCTACCCCAAACTCAAAATTTCCCCCTGCCGCCAGTTCGGCTCCTCCCGCACCGATGATCTCGTCATCGCGGCGCACAACTACGAGTCGCATTTCGGCAAGATCGGCACCCTCGCCCTGGGCGATGAGGTCCGTTTCACCGACATGGACGGCATCGAGAACCACTACACGGTTTCTGCCATTGAAGTCCACGACCCCACCGATGTGGAGGCCGTGGAGCACAGCGGCCACGACCTGGTGCTGTCACCTGCACCTACGGTGGCAAGACCCGCATCGTCGTCTTCTGTGACAGAAGCGCTTGAAGACATTCCCGGATTCCATTCCCGCACCCCCGCACCGGAGACGCCCGGTGTGGGGGATTTGTTTTTGTGGGGACGAAACCTCTCCGTCATCTTCGCTTCGCTCGATGCCACTGTCCCCTTTCGGCACTTGCGTGCCACCTCCCCCGGCCGGGGAGTCTTTCCTAGTAGGGGAGGCTTTGGCATTCCGTGACGTTTTCCAGCAAACGCAAATCAGTTTCATCGAAAACGAAACCTCTTTGCCAAGGGCTCTCCTGCCAGGAGAGCTGTCGAGCGGAAGCGAGACTGAGAGGTTGGACAAAGGACGCCTTTAGAGTGAGCGGAATAACGCAGGTGCTGCTTTGTACAACCTCTCCGTCATCTTCGCTTCGCTCGATGCCACCTCCCCTGGTAGGAAAGACTCCCCCGGCCGGGGGAGTCTTTCCTAGTAGGGGAGGCTTTGGCATTCCGTGACGTTTTCCAGCAAACTTCAATCAATCTCAGCAAAACGACACCTCTTTGCCAAGGGCTCCCCCAAAGGGAGAGCCTCTGGCGAAGAGGCTTTGTGCATATCCCCAATTCACACAGGCATATACTATACGGACACAACCAAATGGGTGGGAGGGAACGGTATATGTTTGTGGTAACGCTGAAAAAGGCCGGGCTCAAAAAGGTGGGCGTCGGCGTGATATGCTGTGCGTTGGTGGTGTTCAGCGCGGTGCTGGGGCGGTACATCAGCGGGCGGAGCGTCATGGCGGCCGCCGCGGCCAGCGGCAACAAGATCGAGAGCGCCCAGGACATCCAGACCTGGTTTACCGGCTATGGGCTGGACGTGGACGCGGCCACCATCGCCGCCGATAAGGTCAAGATCCCCCGCAGGTGGGACGACAGCTTTTCGGCATTCAACGGGGTGGTGCAGCAGAGCGGCATGGACCTGACCCGCTACAAGGGCAAGACCGTGGAAAAATGGACGGCCCTGCTGCCCGCCGTGAGCAAGGGCGACACCATGAGCTATGGCGTGCTGCTGGTGTACAAGAAAAAGGCCATCGGGGCCTACCTGCTGGAGAAGCCCTCCGGCGTCGTCACCGGCCTGAAAGACGCCCAGACCGCTATGGCCATGCAGGAGGCCACGGAAGTCTCGGGCGAGGATTTCAGCGGCGATTGGGGCGAGCGCCATGACGAGGAGCTCGGCGCCTCCGGGCAGGCCATGGAGACCTCGGGCGAGGATTTCAGCGGGGACTGGGGCGAGCGCCATGACGAGGAGCTGAACGCCTCCGGCCAGAGCCAGCAGACCTCCGGCGAACCCGAGACGCCTCTGCCGGAAGCGGCCCGCTATACGGACCTCCCGCTGGACGCCGAGGGGTACCCTGTCGAGTGAGTGGAAAAGTGAACAAAAAGTCTTTCCCAAAAGCAGAAAATTGTGCAATGATGGTACTTTTGAGGCAAGATTATGTTCAATTATACCAAAATTTTCGCGGAAAAATCGGCAATATGAAAGGGTGCAAAAAAGAACGACCAAGGTTTATAATAAGAGTAGTAACATCCCGCAATAAACCAGGGTTTTTATTGCAGACGGGGCCGCGCGGCTGGCCCGTTCCGTGGATGGATAAGTAAGGAGAAAATGATTATGAAAGAATTCCAGTATACCGTTAAGGATGCATGCGGCATCCACGCACGCCCCGCCGGCCTGCTCGTGAAGCTGGTCAAGGGTTACGCAAGCACCGCCACCCTTGAAAAGGGCGGCAAGACCTGCGACCTGCGCACGCTGATGGCTCTGATGGGCATGGGCGTCAAGCAGGGCGATACCGTCACCGTCAAGGTGGAGGGCGACGATGAGGCCGCTGCCGCAGAGGCGATCCAGAAGTTCCTGAGCGAGAACGTCTGATCGCGTGTAATGTCGTGATGAGAAGCCCTCGCGGGAGACTGCGGGGGCTTTTTTCGTTCCCGGACGCAAGAAATTTGAGTGATAAGGAGAAATGAACGATGCAGGTGGGTACCGGTAAAAGCATTCTGAACGGCATTGCCATTGGCAAGCTGAAACGCTACAAGAAAAAAGAACACGACCATCTCGGTGGCCGAAGTGGCCGACACCGCCGCGGAGATCGAGCGTTTTGAGGACGCCCGGGCCAAGGCCATCGACCAGCAGACCGCCCTGTACGAGAAAGCCCTTGCCGAGGCAGGCGAGGACATCGCCGAAGTGTTCAACATCCACGCCATGATGCTGGATGATGACGACTTCGTGGACGCCATCAAGGAGATCATCAACGGCCAGCGCCGCGGCGCCGAGTATGCCGTCAAGACGGCAGGCGACAACCAGGCCGCCGTGTTTGCCGCCATGGACGACCCCTATCTGCAGGCCCGCAGCGCCGATGTCATCGACATCGCGCAGGCCATGCTGGACATTTTGCAGGGGTGGACAACGCCAGCCTGCAGGGCACCGAGCCCAGCATCCTTGTGGCGGATGACCTGGCCCCCTCGGAGACGGTCCGGATGGACAAGAGCCTGCTGCTGGGCTTCATCACCCGGGAGGGAAGCTCCAACAGCCACACGGCCATCCTGGCCCGCAGCATGAACATCCCCGCCCTGATCCAGTGCAAGGATATCCAGGACGACTGGGACGGCAAGATGGCCGTGGTGGACGGCTACAACGCCTGCGTGTATGTGGACCCCACCCCCGACCTGCTCCAGAGCCTCCGCGCCCGCCAGAAAGAGGATCAGAAAAAGCAGGTCCTGCTGCAGGAGCTCAAGGGCAAGCCCAACACCACGCTGGACGGCAAGACCATCAACGTGTATGCAAACATCGGCGGCCTGGGCGATGTGGGTGCCGTGCAGCAGAACGACGCCGGCGGCGTCGGCCTGTTCCGGACAGAATTCGTCTACCTCAACTGCAAGGACTATCCCACCGAGGATTACCAGTTTGAGGCGTACAAGCAGGTGGTGGAGAGCCTGGCCCCCAAGAAAGTAGTCGTCCGCACCTGTGACATCGGCGCGGACAAGACCGTGGACTATATGCAGCTGGACCACGAGGACAACCCCGCTCTGGGCTACCGCGCCATCCGCATCTGCCTGACCCGGAAAGACTTCTTCAAGACCCAGCTGCGGGCCTTGCTGCGGGCTTCCGCTTACGGCAACATGAGCATCATGTTCCCCATGATCACCAGCCTGCGGGAGCTGCAGGACGCCAAGGCCGTGCTGAACGAGTGCCGCGCGGAGCTCACCGCCGAGGGCGTCAAGTTTGACCAGAACCTCGAAGTGGGTACCATGATCGAGACCCCCGCCGCCGTCCTCATTGCGGACGATCTGGCCGAGGAGTGCGATTTCTTCTCCATCGGCACCAACGACCTCACCCAGTACACCTGCGCGCTGGACCGCCAGAATGCAAAGCTGGAGCCGTTCTTTGACCCGCATCACCCCGCCGTGCTCAAGGCCATCAAGATGACCATTGACGCCGGTCACCGCCACAATATCTGGGTGGGCATCTGCGGCGAGCTGGGCGCGGACACCGCCCTGACCGAAACATTCCTCCGCATGGGCGTGGATGAGCTCTCGATGAACGCCAAAAGCATCCTGCCCGTCCGCAAGATCGTCCGCAGCCTCGATTTGAGCAAGCCCTCGGCCAAGCAGGTCTGAGCCCCTGAAACCAGAAACTTCCACCCCCGGTGAGGCATTCCCGCCCCGCCGGGGGGATTGTTATCTGGGGGATCTGGCTTAGGGAGAAGAAAAATTCACAAAAATACTTTAAAACCGTGAAGTGCTGTGCTATACTGAACAAGACGTGGCTGCCGCGGCAGCCGGGAGGTACGATATGACTCAATTTCTGATCCGCTGCTTCATCAAGCGCCCGGATGATGTGAAAGACGCCGCCGTCCGCACGGCCTACGGCAATCTGGCCAGCCTCGTGGGCATGGCCTGCAATCTCCTGCTCTGTCTGGGCAAGCTGCTGGCAGGCACCCTGTTTGGCTCCATCGCCATCATGGCCGATGCCCTGAACAACCTTTCGGACGCCTCGTCCAACGTGGTGAGCCTCGTGGGCTTCCGGCTGGCGGCCAAAGGCCCGGACGAAAAGCACCCCTACGGCCACGCCCGGTACGAGTATCTGGCGGGCCTCGTGGTCAGCGTCACCATTCTGGCCATCGGCCTCTCGCTGCTGAAAGAATCGGCTCTGAAAGTACTCCACCCCACGCCGGTGGCGTTCAGCTGGCTCAGCATCGGGGTGCTGGCGGCGTCCATCCTCGTCAAGCTCTGGCTGAGCGGCTTCAACCGCGCCGTGGGCAAAAAAAAGATCAACTCGGAGACCCTGATGGCTACCGCCGCCGACAGCCGCAACGATGTGCTGACCACCGGAGCGGTCCTCCTTTCCACCATCCTGTGCAGCCTGACGGGCTACGGCATCATTGATGGCATTATGGGCGTGGGCGTGGCGGCGTTCATCCTCTGGTCCGGATGGGGCCTGGTGATGGATACCCTGAGCCCGCTGCTGGGCGAGAGCCCCAGCCCCGAGCTGGTGGAGCACATCGAGCGCACCGTCATGAGCTATCCCGGCGTGCTGGGCGTCCACGACCTGATGGTCCACGATTACGGCCCCGGGCACCAGTTCGCCTCCCTGCATGTGGAGTTCCCGGCCGAGACCGACCCGCTGACGGCCCATGACGTCATCGACAACATCGAGAACGACTTTCTCAAAAAAGACCGGCTGCAGGTCACCATCCATTACGACCCCATCGTCACGGCGGACGCGTCGGTGGGGGTGCTGCGGGCCCGTTTGAAGGAACATGCCCGCCAGCTGGACCCGCGGCTCTCCATCCACGATCTGCGGATCGTGCCGGGGACAGCCACACCAATGTTCTGTTTGATCTGGTGTTCCCGGCGGGATACACCGGGGACATCGACCAGATGCTGGCAAAGATGTGCCAGTTCGTCAAAGAGCAGGACCCGAAATACTGCTGCGTCGTCAAGGTAGAGCAGAGCTATGCGTCTGCACTGCCGGACAAGAAATAAAAAGAGATCCGAAAAGTGAGAGGGGAATGATGATGCTGAACGAAACCTACCGCGCGATGCTGGCCCATAAGAGCGTGATCCGTGAGACCTTTATGTACGGCAAACAGCGGGCTGCCGAGATCGGCTATGAGAACGTGTTTGACTACTCGCTGGGCAACCCCAGCGTGCCCTGCCCGCCGCGTTTTACGGCGGCCATGCAGGACCTGCTGGCCACGGAGGAGCCCATTGCCCTCCACGGCTACTGCCCCAGTCAGGGCGACCCGGGCTTCCGCACCGCCGCGGCAGCCCATCTGGCCAAAACGTTCGGCCTGCCCTATGAGCAGAAGGATATTTTCCCCACCACCGGTGCGGCGGGCGCTATCGCCCACGCCATCCGCGCTGTGACCAAGCCCGGCGACGAGGTGCTGACCTTCGCCCCCTATTTTTCGGAGTACGGGCCCTACGTCCGGGGAACGGGTGCCGTGCTGAAAGTGGTGCCGCCCCAGCCGCCCACGTTCCAGCCCAATCTGGACGCCTTTGAGGAGATGCTGACCGAGAATGTCACCTGCATCCTCATCAACACCCCCAACAACCCCACGGGCGTGGTTTACTCGGCGGAGACCCTGACCCGGCTGGCCGAGATCCTGACCGCCAAGAGCAAGGAGTACGGCCACAACATCTTCCTCGTCAGCGACGAGCCTTACCGGGACATCGTTTTTGACGGCAAGACCGTGCCTTACCCGGCGGCATTCTACCCCCACACCCTGACCTGCCTCTCGTTCTCCAAGACGCTGAGCCTGCCCGGCGAGCGTCTGGGCTATGTGGCGGTCAACCCGGCCTGCGAGGGGGCGGACATCCTGGTGGACATTCTGGCCCAGATCTCCCGCTTTACGGGCCACAACTGCCCGCCCAGCATTATCCAGAAAGCCGTCAGCCGCTGCCTGGATGCCACCAGCGACCTCTCCGTCTACGAGACCAACAGGAACCTGCTGTACGATAAACTCACCGAGCTGGGCTTTGAGGTGGAGCGCCCCGGCGGCACGTTCTACATCTTCCCCAAGGCGCTGGAAGAAGACGCCAACGCGTTCTGCATGAAAGCCCGGGAGTTTGACCTGTTGCTGGTGCCCAGCGATACGTTTGGTGTCAAGGGCTATGTGCGCTTTGCCTACTGCATCGACACCGAGAAAGTCAAGCGGAGCCTGCCCGCCCTCGAAAAGCTGGCGGCAGCATACCGCAAGTAACTGCAAACGCTTTGATCCAAAATAAAACCTCTCAGGCCGCGCTTTGGCGCGTCCAGCTCTCCGATCAGGGGAGCCCAATCGAGGAAACAGGAGGGCAAAATGCAGCACCCACTTTCCGAATACCCCCGCCCGGCGCTGCGGCGGGACAGCTTTGAGTCCCTGAACGGCCCGTGGCAATACGCGTTTACCAAGGCGGCACAGTTCCCCACGGCGTGGGATGGGACCATCCGGGTGCCCTACTCGCCCGAGGCTCCGGCTTCCGGAGTGGGGCGGACGCTGCAGCCCGGGGAGTGGCTCCACTACCACCGCGGCTTTACGCCCCCCGGCGGGCAGGGCGGACGGGTGCTGCTCCACTTTGGCGCGGTGGACTACGCCTGCGCCGTGGAGGTCAACGGCCATCTGGCCGGCGGCCACAGGGGCGGCTACTGGCCCTTTACGCTGGACATCACCGATTATTTGCGGCCGGGCCGCAACACCCTCTGGGTGGCCGTGCAGGACCCCACCGGGAATGGCACCCAGGCCCGGGGCAAGCAGACCCTGACCCCCGGCGGGATGTTCTACCATGCCCAGAGCGGCATCTGGCAGACCGTCTGGCTGGAGCGGGTGCCGGACAATTACATTACGGAGCTGACGGTCACCCCGGACTACGATGCCCGGACCGTGACGGTAAAGCCCACACGGCCCAGCCCGGCGGGGCAAAAACCTCTGGGCTGTGGTGCGGGCCGGGGGCGTGACCATTGCCGAGGACTGGGGGCGACGAGGCCGACCAGGACGGCGAGGTGACGCTGAACATCCCGGAGAAACATTTCTTTCCGTGGAGTCCCGGGCAGCCCGTTCCTCTACGACCTGACCGTGGGTACCACCCAGGGGGACGACGACGGTTTTGATACCGTGCACAGTTATTTTGCCCTCCTCAAATGGAGCTGTGAGCCGGACGCGAAAGGCATCCTGCGCTTCTGCCTCAACGGAAAGCCCATCCTCCTCAACGGCCTGCTGGACCAGGGCTACTGGCCGGAGGGGCTGTATACCCCGCCCTCGGACGCGGCGGTGGTGCACGAGCTGGAGCAGGTCAAGGAGCTGGGCTTCAATCTGCTGCGCAAGCACGCCAAGATCGAGCCGCAGCGGTGGTACTACCACTGCGATAAGCTGGGCCTCATCGTCTGGCAGGATATGGTGAACGGCGGCGGGAAGATGAACCAGTGGTACGTCACCTACCTGACCAACGCCCTGCTGCCCCTGCTCCGCCATACACCCGACGCAAAGCCCCTGTGGGGGCTGCTGGGGCGCGAGACGGAAGCCAGCCGGGAAAGTTATCAGACCGAATTAAAAGCCACGGTAGAGGCTCTGCGGTGCCACCCCTGCATCGGGTGCTGGGTGCCGTTCAACGAGGGGTGGGGGCAGTTTGATGCCCGCGCCGCCACGGCGGCCCTCCGGGCGCTGGATGACACCCGCCTGATCGACGAGGCCAGCGGCTGGTACGACCAGGGCGGGGGAGATGTGGATTCCCGCCACAACTACTTCTACCCGCTGCGGGTGAGACCCGGCGGGCGGGCCGTGGCCCTGAGCGAGTACGGCGGCATTGCCTGGCCCATGCCGGGCCACGAGCCCCCGGGCAGGACCTACGGCTACGGCACCGCCAAAGACAAAGCCGACCTGACCAAACGCTATAAAATGCTGCAATGGAAGACCATTCTGCCCCAGCTGGGGGGGGCCTCTCGGCGCTGGTGTACACCCAGCTGACCGACGTGGAGGACGAGGTGAACGGCCTGTTTACCTACGACCGCGCGGCCCTCAAGCCGGAGGCCGCTGCCGTCCGCTCCTGCAATGCGGCGCTGGCGGCGGAGTTTGCAAAGGTGACTGCAAAATAAGAGAAAAAAAACAGCGCCCTGCTCTGGAGAAACTTCTCCGGGCAGGGCGCTGTTGTGCTTTTTACGGAACTTATTTGTTGACGATCCTGGTCATGGGCAGTTTGTTCATGGCCGAGGCGTCGAGGTGGTTCTCCAGGGAGGCACCGGAATCACTCAGTGCGGTCTTCAGCTCACTGGTCTTCATGTCGGTGATGACCTGATCCCGCAGGTCGTCCAGCGAGGCAACGCTCAGCGGGTCCAGACGCAGAGCAAGCATCATGGCGTAGCTGGAATACTGCACGGCAGCGGCCTGCCCGTAGGCGAGGCTGCGGATGGTGTCGGCGGAACCGCTCTGGGTGAACGTGGAGTCCAGCGTGGAAGCGCCCAGCAGCTCGGTCTGAACATTGGTGTCGGAGGGGTGCTGCCCAGCACGGCGTAGATGTCCGGCAGGGCGGCCTGAGCGGCGGCGTTCAGGGCACTGATCTGCTCCGAAGCACTCTCATTGGAGGCCAGATTGACGGCCGTGGCGGCCTGCTGGGCCAGCGTGAGCATCTGGGCTTTCTGGTCGTCATCCGCAAAGGCATAGGTGCTGGTGTTGTAGAGCGGGACAACGTAATAAGCCAGTTCCACCATGTTGTTTTCCAGATGCTCCGTCAGGTCGGCGTCCGAGACGGGGGTCTCGCCGCCGTTGCCATAAACGAGGGTCAGCAGGTCGTTGCTCTTGAGCAGGATGCGCTCAAAGTGCTGCACGGTCTCCAGCCCGATGCCGTTGGCCTTGTAGGTATCGCCGTACTGGTCCATCAGCTGCTGGGCGTAGCTGTCGGCCTGCTGCTCCTCTTCGGCGGTCAGCTGGCCGCCCAGCTCGTCAAAGCGCAGCTCAGTGGCGGCGTAGGTCTGAAGGTTCTCCAGCGTTTTCCGGGCGACATAATCGCTGACGGTGGCCGTCTCGCCGCTGTCGCTGTCCACGGTGATGGTCTGCTTCAAAAAGCTTTCACGTTGGCGGCGTCCTGGTCGGCGGAAGCGAGGTCGGCGGCTTTCTGGTAGGCGTCGTACTGGGCCAGCAGATACAGGCCGGAGGAGATCTCGTAATCGCCGAGGGAACCCACGGTGTCCGGGGTGGAGATGACACAGCCTGCCAGGCTGACCACCAGGGCCAGCGCGCAGACCAGTGCAAGAAGTTTCTGTTTCATAGTTGGTTGCTCCTGAAATTTATTTTTGGTTTTTCACAGGCTTGGGCTCGTTTAAAATCTCGCCCATGGCCTTGAGGATGCTTTTTTGCAGCAGTTCCAGCGGCTTTTCGTCGGGTTGGAGAGTCACCGAGAGGTAGGGCTTGGTGCCGGCTCCTGCCGTCACCCGGCCATTGAAAGCGATGAGCAGGCCCCGAATCATGCCAAGGTCCAGCTCCTCCACCTGCAGCAGCAGGGTGTCTTTCTTCTGGGTGACCTCGTACACGCCCACGGCGGCGGCCTGCACCCGGACGAGGGAGACATTGACCAGATCGCTGACCGAGGGAGGCGGGTCGCCGTAGCGGTCAATGAGCTCGTCCAGCACATCGGCGGCGTCCTCGGGGGTCTGGATGGCGGCAATGCGTTTGTAGGCTTCGATGCGGCCCGGCCCATCCGCGATATACTTTTCGGGGATGAACGCGTCCACCCGCAGGTCCACCAGGCACTCGCTCTTGTCCCGCTGGAGCGGTTCGCCCTTGGCCCGGGCGATGGCCTGGTTCAGCAGCTTGACATACATCTCATAGCCCACAGCCTCCATGTGGCCGTGCTGGCTCTGCCCCAACAGGTTGCCCGCGCCGCGGATCTGCAGATCGCGCATGGCGATGCGGAAGCCGGAGCCGAACGCGGTGAACTCCCGGATGGCGGAGAGCCGCTTCTGAGCAATGTCCGAGAGGGTCTTGTCCCGCCGGAACGTGAAATAGGCGTAGGCCTTGCGGCCCGAGCGGCCCACGCGGCCGCGGATCTGGTACAGCTGGGCCAGGCCCATCCGGTCGGCGTCCTCAATGATGAGGGTGTTGCAGTTGCGCACGTCGATGCCGGTTTCAATGAGGGTGGTGCAGACGAGGATGTCGATCTCGCCGTTGAGCAGATGCTGCCAGACGGGGTTGAGCTCGTCCTCGGTCATCTTGCCGTGGGCGATGCCCACCCGGGCGCCGGGCACCATCTGGCTGACATGGGCGGCGGTGGACTCGATGTTGTCCACCCGGTTGTGCAGATAGTAGACCTGCCCGCCCCGGGCCAGCTCTTTCTTCATGGCCTCGGCCAGGATGACATCGTTGTACTCGAGGACGAATGTCTCCACGGGTTGGCGCTCAAAGGGCGGCTGCTCAATGGTGGAGAGGTCGCGGATGCCGCTCATGGCCATGTTCAGGGTGCGGGGGATCGGTGTGGCCGAGAGGGTAGCATATCCACCCCGATGAAGTTTTCTTTCAGCTTCTCCTTGTGTTTGACGCCGAACCGCTGCTCCTCATCAATGATGACAAGGCCCAGGTCGTGGAAGCGGACGTCCTTGGAGAGGAGGCGGTGGGTGCCGACCACGATGTCCACACTGCCAGCCTGCAGGCCCCGCAGGGTCTCTTTCTGCTGTTTGGCGGTGCGGAAGCGGGACATCATCTCCACTTTGACCGGGAACGCCTCCATCCGGGGAGGATGGTGTTGTAGTGCTGCCAGGCCAGCAGGGTAGTGGGGGCCAGAATGGCGCACTGCTTGCCGCCCATGACGCACTTGAACGCGGCCCGCAGGGCCACCTCCGTTTTGCCCACGCCCACGTCGCCGCAGAGCAGGCGGTCCATGGGGTAGGTTTTTTCCATATCCTTTTTGATCTCCGCCGTGGCGTTGAGCTGGTCGTCGGTCTCGTCGTACTCAAAGCGGGTCTCAAAATCGCTCTGCCAGTCGCCGTCCGGCGGGAACGCGTAGCCCTGTGCCTGTCGGCGGCGGGCGTAGAGCTCAATGAGCTCCTGGGCCATCTCCTCGGTGGCCTTTTTGACCTTGGCGCGGGTGCGCTGCCACTCGGCACCGCCCAGCTTGGCCAGCTTGACTTTTTCTTCATCGCCGGGGGCGGTGTAGCGGGAAAGCAGGTCCAGTTGGGTAACGGGCACATACAGCACGTCGGAGCCGGAATACTGCACTTTGAGGTAATCTTTGGTGGCACCCTGCACTTCCAGCCGCTGGATGCCTGCGTACATGCCGATGCCGTGGTTCTGGTGCACCACATAATCGCCGGGCGTGATGTCCGACAGGCTGGACAGGGCGTTTTTGTTCTTTTTTGCGTTTCTTGGCGGCCTCGCTGGCTTCATCCAGACCATGGCGGCGGGAAGAGAGGACTGCCACACGGGCAAAGGGAAACGTGCACCCGGCCGTCAGGTGGCCGGGCAGGATCTGCACCAGCCCTTTGGCGGGGCGGACGTCCCGGCTCATGCTGACCGCGTAGCCTTTGTCGGCCAGGTCCCGGGTGAGGGCGGCAGCGCCCTTGGGGGTGCCTGCGAACAGAGCGATGGCATAGCCCTGCTCCACCAGAGGGTCCAGATCTTCCCGCAGGGAGGCCAGGTCGCCGCCCCAGTTGGGGGCCGCGAAAGCCTCCGCGTTGATGAGGTCTTTCAGCTTGAACTCGTTCATGCCGCGCAGGAAGTTCTCGCACAGCAGGGTGCTCTGTTTCTGGGCGGCAATGGCCAGGTCGTCCATGGTCTGGTAGAGCACATCCAGCCCGGGGCAGATGACGCCCTCTTCCAGCAGGCCGGTGAGCTCTTCGCCCCGGCGGAACTCGGTGGCTTTCTGAGCATCCCGGATGCCGCCTACCTCATCCAGCACAAAGATGGGGCTGGTGAGGTGGTCCAGCAGGGTGGCGGGGACAGCGTACCGCAGGCCGTAGTATTTGTCCATGGCCTCGGGCATCAGGCCGGAATCCAGCTGGGCCAGATCAGCCTCCATGGCCTTTTCCAGCGCTGCCCGGTGTTTGCCGCGGGCCTTTTTCCAGGCGTCGCGGAGGGCCTCCGCCGTCTGTACCGTGTTGCCGAACAGCACCTCGCGGGCGGGGGAGAGATAGATCTTTTCCAGCGAGCCGTCCCGGCGCTGGGTGAGCAGGTCGAACGATGCCAGCGAGTCGATCTCGTCATCCCAGTACTCCACACGGGCGGGTTGGCGCATGTCCGGCGCGTAGATGTCCACAATGTCGCCCCGGACGCTGAACTGGCCCGGGCCATCCACCTGGCTGCGGCGGACATACCCGGCGGCAAACAGCCGCTCCACCAGCGCCTCCCGGTTGTAGACCATGCCGGGCTTGAGGGTGAGGGTGTTCTTTAAAAATTCGTCCCGGGGACGGTGTATTGCAGCAGGGCTTCGGCGGGGACACAGACGGCATTCAGCCGCCCACCCGCCAGCTGGCCCAATACAGAAAGACGGCGGTACTCGTACTCGCGGCCCGCGCCCTCCACGGGGCGGAGCATGAAATCCCGGGGCGGGAAGACCGCTGCCGTCAGGCCCAGGGCCTTGAGGTCTTCCGCAAAGTGGGTGGCCTCGGCCTCGCCCGGGGTCACGATGCAGAGCACCCGGCCCAGGTCTTTTTGCAGGGCGGCGTACAGCAGGGCGCGGCCCGCCGGGGGCAGGCCAAACAGGGCTGCCGGGCCCGGTGCAGTCAGGCTGGCAGCGATCTTCTGATATTCAGGCGTGGCCTTTAACAGTGCCTCGTACATCGTAGACCTCCTCTCTGATGAAGAACCTCTCCGCCATCATCGCTTCGCTTGATGACACCTCCCCTAGTAGGGGAGGCTTTGGCATTCCGTGACGTTTTTCAGCAAACGCAAATCGGTTTTATCGAAAACGACACCTCTTTGCCAAGGGCTCCCACTTTGGGGGAGCTGGCGCGTCAGCGCCTGAGAGGGCAAGCCCGGTGAAATTACTCCAGCGGCGTTGCGATACGATGGCTCTGACAAGCAGGGTGCGTATCGCTGTGTGTCTGGCTCTTTGGCAGCATCCTTGCCCTCTCCGTCTGCTCCGCAGACACCTCTCCCAAAGTGAGAGGCATTGGCAGTCCGTGACGTTTTTCAGCAAACGCAAATCAGTTTCATCGAAAACGACCCTCTTTGTCAAGGGCTCCCACTTTGGGGGAGCTGGCGCGTCAGCGCCTGAGAGGGCAAGCCCGGTGAAATTACTCCAGCGGCGTTGCGATACGATGGCTCTGACAAGCAGGGTGCGTATCGCTGTGTGTCTGGCTCTTTGGCAGCATCCTTGCCCTCTCCGTCTGCTCCGCAGACACCTCTCCCAAAGTGAGAGGCTTTGGCATTCCGTGACGTTTTCCGGCAAACGCAAATCAGTTTCATCGAAAACGACACCTCTTTGCCAAGGGCTCCCCTGTTAGAGGGGCTGTCGAGCGGATGCGAGACGGAGAGGTTTATCCATTATATTTACTCTGAGCGAAGCCAAGCTTGCCGTCCATGATGAGTTTGACGGCGGCTTCAATGTCCGGGTAGCGGTCGGTCATCGCTTTGACATCCTCAGGCGGGAACTTGCCAAGTACCCAGGCGGCAAGGTCGTAATCCGGGTGGGGCTTGGCACCCACGCCAAGACGGATGCGGGGAAGTTTTCCCCGCCCAGCCGGGCAATGATGCTCTTGAGGCCGTTGTGCCCGCCTGCCGAGCCGGAGGGCCGGATGCGGAGCTTGCCGGGGGCCTGGGTGATGTCGTCGCACAGGACGATGACATGGTCGGCCGGGATCTTGAAGAAAAACCTGCCAGCGGGGCGATGGAGTCGCCCGAGAGGTTCATGTAGGTCAGAGGCTTGAGCAGGACGACCTTGTGGCCCTCCACTTCGCCCTGGCCCCACAGGCCCTGAAATTTGCTCTTGTTGACCGAGATGCCCCACTTGGCGGCGAGGGCGTCCAGCGCGGCAAAGCCCGCGTTGTGGCGGGTGCCGTCGTATTTGGCTTCCGGATTGCCGAGGCCGGCAATGAGCCAGATGTCGTTTGCAGTTGTCATGGTGTTGCTTGCCTTTTCACTTTCTCTAATAATGTGTGGTACAGTTTTTCAGTATAGCATAGATGGGTGAAAAAAACAAACAAAACGCCCGCCGAAACCACGTCCCGACAGGCGTTTTGCAAAAAGTTTACTGATTCTGCTCTTTTTCCAGCTTCTGTTTCTTGGCGATGTAGGCCTCCATCTTGGGCTCGGCCCAGCCGTCCAGATTGGTCTGGCGCTCCCGGGCGATGCCCAGCGCCTGCGCGGGCACGTCTTTGGTGATGGTGCTGCCGGCGGCCGTGTAGGCTCCGTCGCCGATCTTGACCGGAGCCACCAGATTGGTGTTGCAGCCGATGAAGCAGTAATCGCCGATGGTGGTGCGGAACTTTTCCTTGCCGTCGTAGTTGCAGGTGACGGTGCCGCAGCCGAAATTGCAGTATTTTCCCACGTCGGCGTCGCCGATGTAGGTCAGGTGGCTGACCGTGTTGCCCCGGGCAAAGTTGGAATTCTTGGTCTCCACATAGGCACCCAGATGGACGCCGTAATCGGTGACGGTGTTGACCCGCACATGGGTGAACGGCCCGATGTTGTTGTGGGGGCCCAGATGACTGCCGTACACCTGGCTGGCGTTGACGGTGGTGCCCTCGTCTACGGTGCTGTCCTCAATGAGGCTGTTGGGGCCGATGACGCAGCCCGCACCGATGACGGTTTTGCCCCGCAGGATGGTGCCGGACAGGATCTTTGCCCCGGGGGCGATGACGACGCTCTCGTCGATCTCCACGGTACGGCTCTCGATCATAACGCCGTTTGCAATGTGGCGCAGCAGCACTTCTTCACGCTTTGCCTCGGCAGCATCCAGCCGCGCGCGGGCGGCGGAAAAATCGGAATTCATAAAAATACCTCCTCCGGAATGCCCAACTGAGCGACAAACTCGGCCAGAAAGGGCAGTGAGATGGAATGCACAAATTGAATGGATAGTAAGTTGTATCCAACAAGCGAGAAAAATAACGAAAAATGAGAAAATACTCTCGAAATTCTTCCCATTCTATATTAGCGTAAAAGTGAGTGAAATGCAAGAGATTGCACAAAATTTATCAATTAAATTTGGTGCTTTGACCGATGGAATGACCCGGGATTTCTGGTATAATAGTTTAGCATTCACAATAACAAATGTTCATCGTGACCAAAGACAGAGCAAACGATGAGACCGCCGGAGCGTTGCGCCGGAGGCCACCAATTGGGAGGTAAAGAACGCATGAGCAAAAAGTATCTGTACTACTTCAGCGAGGGCAACAAGGCCTTCGGCGGCGACAAGACCACCATGAAGAACATTCTGGGCGGCAAGGGCGCCGGTCTGGCAGAGATGACTGCTGCCGGTATGCCGGTGCCTCAGGGCTTCACCATTACCACGGAGGCCTGCACCCAGTATTATGCAGACGGCCGTCAGATCAACGATGAGATCACTGCGGATATCTTCGAGCACGTCAAGGGCCTGGAGGAGATCACCGGCAAGAAGTTTGGCGATAACGCAAACCCCTGCTGGTCTCCGTCCGTTCTGGCGCGCGTCAGTCCATGCCCGGCATGATGGACACCATCCTGAACCTGGGCCTGAACGACGAGGCTGTTGAGGGCATGGCCAAGAAGACCAATAACCCCCGCTTTGCATACGACTGCTATCGCCGTTTCGTGCAGATGTTCGCCGACGTCGTCATGATGGTCCCGAAGAGCCTGTTCGAGGTCGAGATCGATAAGATGAAAGAGGTCAAGGGTGTCAAGAACGACGTGGACCTGACCGCTGATGACCTGAAAGAGCTGGTCGGCATCTTCAAGAAGATCTATGAGGAGAACGAGGGCAAGCCGTTCCCCAGGATCCCCGTGATCAGCTGATCGAGGCTGTCAAGGCTGTCTTCCGCAGCTGGGACAACCCCCGTGCAAACGTCTACCGCAAGATGAACGAGATCCCCTACGAGTGGGGCACCGCTGTCAACGTCCAGCAGATGGCTTTCGGCAACTCCGGTGATCGTTCCGGTACCGGTGTTGCATTCACCCGTGACCCCGCCACCGGCGCTAAGAAGCTGATGGGCGAGTACCTGATCAATGCACAGGGCGAGGATGTCGTTGCTGGTGTCCGCACCCCGTCTCCCATCAGCCACCTGCACGAGCAGATGCCTGAGGTGTACGATCAGTTCGTTGAGATCGCAACCCGTCTGGAAAACTACTTCCGCGATATGCAGGATATGGAGTTCACCATTGAGGACGGCCACCTGTACATGCTGCAGACCCGTAACGGCAAGCGTACCGCACAGGCTGCTCTGCAGATCGCATGCGACCTGGTGGACGAGGGCATGATCACCGAGCAGGAGGCTGTCCTGCGCGTGGAGCCCAAGCAGCTGGATACCCTGCTGCATCCCCAGTTCGACGCTGCTGCTCTGAAGGCAGCTGAGGTCGTCGGCAAGGGCCTGGCAGCTTCTCCCGGTTCCGCCTGCGGCCAGATCGTCTTCACTGCTGAGGAAGCAGAGGAGAAGGTCAAGTCCGGCGAGATGAAGAAAGTCGTTCTGGTCCGTCTGGAGACCTCTCCCGAGGACATCGTCGGTATGCAGGTCTCTCAGGGCATCCTGACTGTCCGCGGCGGCATGACCAGCCACGCGGCCGTTGTTGCCCGTGGTATGGGCACCTGCTGTGTTTCCGGCTGCGGCAATGACAACGATGTGAAGATCGACGAAGAGGCTAAGACCTTTGAGATCAACGGCCACAAGTTCGTTGAGGGCGATTGGATCTCGATCGATGGTTCTACCGGCAACATCTACGGCGAGCAGATCGCTACGGTTGCAGCTACCGGCAACAAGAACTTCAACCGCTTCATGGGTTGGGCAGACGCGGCTCGTCAGCTGCTGGTCATGACCAACGCCGATAACCCGCGTGACGCACAGCAGGCCGTTGACCTGGGTGCCGAGGGTATTGGCCTGTGCCGTACCGAGCACATGTTCTTCGCTGAGGACCGCATCGCTGCTGTCCGTGAGATGATCTGCGCACGTACCGTTGAGGAGCGCAAAGTCGCTCTGGCAAAGGTTGAGCCGTTCCAGGAGGCAGACTTCACCGCGATGTACCGCATCATGGGCGAGCGCCCGATGACCATTCGTTACCTGGATCCGCCTCTCCATGAGTTCCTGCCCACCAAGGCTGAGGATATCGAGGCTCTGGCAAAGGACATGGGCATGACCGCCGAAGAGCTGAACAACGTGGTTGTCAGCCTGCATGAGTTCAACCCGATGATGGGCTTCCGTGGCTGCCGTCTGGCTGTCACCTACCCCGAGATCGCTGAGATGCAGACCAACGCTGTCATCAAGGCTGCTCTGAAAGTCTCCGCTGAGACCGGCAAGATGATCATCCCCGCACATCATGATCCCTCTGGTGGGCGAGGTCAAGGAGCTCAAGTACGTCAAGGAGATCGTCGTGGCAACTGCCGACAAGCTGATCGCTGAGGCTGGCGTTGACATGAAGTACCAGGTTGGTACCATGATTGAGATCCCGCGTGCCGCTCTGACCGCTGGTGATATTGCGAAGGAAGCTGAGTTCTTCAGCTTCGGCACCAACGACCTGACTCAGATGACCTTTGGCTTCAGCCGTGACGACGCTGCCAAGTTCCTGGGCGCATACTACGAGAAGAAGATCTACGAGAGCGATCCGTTCCAGCACCTGGATCAGGTCGGCGTCGGCAAGCTGGTCAAGATGGCTGCACATGACGGCCGTGAGACCCGTCCCGACCTGGGTCTGGGCATCTGCGGCGAGCACGGCGGTGATCCTTCCAGTGTTGAGTTCTGCCACAATGTTGGTCTGGATTACGTCAGCTGCTCTCCCTTCCGTGTGCCTATCGCACGTCTGGCCGCTGCTCAGGCTGCGATCAAGAACCCCGCAAGTAATCGCGTGAGAGCTTGAGAAAGCACGAATAAAGCATAATGAACCGCCCCGGTTTCCGTAACAGGAAGCCGGGGCGGTTTTTTGCGCTCACGGAGGGGCAGATGAAAAACTAAGTATGAATATATACTATATAAAAATGAATATATGCTAAAATTTCGGGAAAATACTTGCATTTTCATTAAAATGGGTGTATTATAGCACCCGCCGACGAAATGCCGACAATCAACAAGAGAGGGATCGATACGATTATGTCTTTGAAGAAGAAAATTGCTGCGGCTTTCATCGCCTGTGCGATGACGCTTGCCGTGGTTCCTTCCGCCTTCGCCTGCACGGCACTCTATGTCGGCAGCGACTTCACCGAGGATGGCACCACCATGTTTGGCCGGATCGAGGATCTGGGCACCAACGATTACAACAAGCTGTTCAACATCAGCCCCGCCGGGAAGCATACCGCGGGCGAGGTGTACGAGGGCTGCTACGGCTTTACCTACACTTTCACCCACGACAGCTACCGCTACACCGCCCGCCGGGACGACAACGTCTGGGTGTCTGCCCGGACTGCGACAGCACCCACGAGCACACCCCTATGAGGAGGCTGGCACCAACGAGAAGGGCGTCATGGTCTCTGCCACCGAGTCTCTCTACGGCACCGACGCCGTGCTGAGCGTAGACCCCTATGTGGACAACGGCATTGAGGAAGCCGAGATCACCACGGTGCTGCTGAGCGAAGCTTCCACGGCCCGCGAGGGTGTTGCCCTGCTGACCTCCATCTACGACAACGCCGGTGCAGCCGGCGGCTCCGGCGTGTTCATTGCCGACCAGAACGAGACCTGGTTCGTGGAGAACCTGACGGGCCACACCTACCTTGCCCTGAAGCTCTCCTCCAGCGTGGTCTTCATGCAGCCCAACATCGCCGCTATGGGCAAGATCGATCTGGATGACACCGACCATGTGGTGGCCTCTGCCAACCTGATCTCCGTGGCCCAGAAAGCCGGTACCTTTGTGGGCGACGCCGCTGCCAATGTCATCGATCTGGATGCCTCCTACAACGGCGACATCGCATCGGACCGCATGGCAGCCGGCCTGAACTACCTGTACGGCACCGACACCTTTACGAAGGACAACTACAGCGAGACCGACTTTGCTATCAGCAACGTCGGCGAGAACGGTGCCATCGTCCCGGTCTACTCCAACATCCAGCTGACCAAGAAGTTCTCGGTGGAGGATTCCATCCACTTCTTTCAGACCGAGCCCATCGGCAAGACGGGCAATGTGGAGACTCATCTGTTCCAGGTGAGCGCCACCGGCGATCTGAACACCGCCATTACCGAGTGGACCGCTTTTGACGACGACGTGTACAACGCCTTCGTCCCTTACTATCCGATGCTGACCACCGACACTGCAGATGTCTACAAGGTCTCGGTCCACACGGTCACCCGCTCCGACGAGCAGCCCACCGAGGGCGTCTGGTATCAGGATGCCAAGGGCCGCTACTACACCTACCCGGACGACTGGACCGACTCCTTCTACGGCGTGCGTGCCCCTCTCCAACCTGCTGACCTACGGCAGCAATGGCAATCAGGTCACCGCAAAGGATCAGGCTGCAGCCAAGGCCAGCTACGCCGCGCTCCAGCAGGAGATCATGGCCGACTACGCCGATATGAAGGCCGCCGTTGCCGCCGCCGACACGCTTGAGGCCAAGCAGGCTGCCGCCACCAACGCCAGCAATGCCATGAGCCAGAAGGTGTACAACACCACCCTGAAGATGTACAATAAGCTCCAGGCCAAGACGGCCGCCCGGGCATGGGTCAGCTCCCTGCTGCACTGAGGCTTTGCAGCGCCTGAGGCGTTTCCCATAAAACCGCAGCGCCCCCGGTTTCCATGACAGGAAGCCGGGGGCGTTTTGTGTATGACTGCTCCTTGCAAACGCCGCCCATGGATTGTTGTTGGATCGTTTTTGACAAAGTAATTCATGCTGCTGACCGGAGTTTGAAAATAACCGTCGCCCAGTACACCAGTTACTCCGGTTCCAAGGCAATAGGCGACATCTTTACACAAAAAAGATTTGAAAAGAAGCGGAGACGGTGACTGGTTGAAAATTTAAGAGCGACTATAATAAAACTGTAAAATGCTTTATTTAGGAAAAGAGGTCTGTATGGCAAAGTTTGTACCATTTATTATAAAAACAGACGGCAGTCAGAATATCAGTGTGAAAATCGTGCGCATGAAAAAGTCTGATGCGGTACAGACTGAAAAAGAACCCGTCTGGCAAACAAGCTGGTTGTCAGATTATATTCAGGATGATGCCTTTGAAAAGTATGCCTTAAAGACGAGTAATGGCGAATTGGTTGCGCTGGCTGCATACGAAATATTGGAAAATGACGTGATGGTTCATATTACCTACATTGAGAGCCAGCCGGAAAGCAATCCGACAATTGTCGGGCATTCTAAAAGTATCAGGGCATTGGCCGGGTGTTGATTGCGTACGGAATCAAGCTGTCGATTGACCATGAATGCGGCGGGACGGTCACGTTCGAGGCAAAGGTTCCGGAGCTGGCAGAGCATTATGTCCGGGACTATGGAGCTTGTCCATTGCCGAGTTTTGGCGGAGCACCGCGTTATGAACTTTCTGGTGAGGCAGCAATGAACATCTTTGTAACTTACTTGAAATGAGGTGTGTTTGATGAGTGCAAAAGAATATTTTCAGCGTGATGCAGAGCGAGAGACATTTTATCGCACATTTTATCAAATTTGCAGACGCTTTAATGTCACATGGTCAACAGCAACGCCGGAAGTCCGAGCTTTTATTGAGGAAGTTACCCGTGTGACTTATGAACGGGAAAAAGCAAAGCGTAACGGAGTTTCTCTTAGTACAGTGAAGCCGTTCTTTGGTGATACAGCGTGTTAAAGAAACGGCATATCACTGTTGCGAACGCTCTGTAATTTTGGCACCTGCTCAGGCTGCGATCAAGAACCCCGCAAGTAATCGCGTGAGGGCTTGAGAAAGCACGAATAAAGCATAATGAACCGCCCCGGTTTCCATGACAGGAAGCCGGGGCGGTTTTTTGTGCACAAAAAGCGAGTGGAAACTTTGTGCTTCCCTACAAAACTATGAAGAATAATTGACAAGAGTGGGGAATCGGTGCTAGCTTTGAAAAAATAAAGAAAAAATGCTTTAAAATTGCAAAAGTCCATCTTATAGTACAAGCACAATGCTATATCTGTTTCTGAAAATAACACACACCGGACGAACAGGAGGTGCGGCATGAAACTGCCCTACGCAAGGCTTCTGGCGGGCAAAACCGATTCGAATGACACGAGCCTCTGGCTGCCGCTCTGGATGCATCTGCGGGATACGGCAGAGATCATGGAATTGCTGGTGCGGAAGTGGCTGCCGGAAAGCGTGAAGAAAGCAACCGACCTGGACGAAGAAGCCCTGATCGAGCTGGCACGCTTTTTGGGCTGGACACATGATCTTGGTAAGAGCGTTGTTGCCTTTCAGAGTGTCCTGATGCCGCTGCTGCCAGAGGCAAGGCAGCGAATGGAGCGCTTTACCACCTTGACCTGCCCGGAGCAGGATCGGAAGAAAACACCTCACGCCCGGGCGAGCGAAGCGATTCTGATAGAGCTGAAGTGTCCGCCAGGAATCGCCTCCATTGCGGGGGCCCACCACGGCAAGCCGCAGGAGCAGGAAGAAGTGGAAGCTCAGCTGGTGAGCTGGACATGCAACTACTACCCCAAGGGAGAAAAGGCATTTTGGGAAAGCTGCTGGGATGAGTTGTTTGAGACAGCGCTAAAAGATTGCGGCTACGACGACCCGGCAGAGCTGCCGGACTTGACTCCGCCTACAGAAATTCTGCTGACAGGACTGCTTATCATGGCGGACTGGATCGCCAGCAACACGGAGTATTTTCCGTTGATCCCGGTAGAAGAACTGGGAAACGAAGTGGCTTATCCGGAGCGTGCGGAACTGGCCTGGAATAAATGGGATGAGAAAGACCTGACGGCACCCTGGGAGGCGCAGACTTCTATTGTGGACGAAGAGGAGTTCAAAGTGCGTTTTGGATTCCTACCCAACGCGGTACAGGCTGCTGCCGTGGAAGCAGCCAACAGTGTGAGCGCCCCGGGAATTTTGATTTTAGAGGCCCAGATGGGTGTAGGCAAGACGGAGGCTGCGCTGGCAGCCGCGGAAATTCTGGCGGCGCGGTTTGGCGCGGGTGGAATCTTCTTTTGGCTTGCCTACGCAGGCAACGGCAAACGGGATTTTGGGGCGGCTGGTGCAGTGGGCGGACAACCAGCCGGACAGGCTGCTAAAGTGCATCCGGCTGGCCCACGGCATGGCAGAGCTGAACGAAGAGTATATCCGCTTACAGGAACAGACCGTTCAGGTAGAAAACGACTGGGACGATTCCGAGACAAACGAGCACCGGGTGCAGGTGCACCAGTGGTTCCGGGGCAGCAAGCAGGCGCTGCTGGCCAGCTTTGTCATTGGCACGGTGGACCAGCTGCTCATGGCGGCGCTGAAACAAAAGCATGTGATGCTGCGCCACCTCGGCCTTGCGGGCAAGGTGGTGATCATCGACGAGTGCCATGCCTATGATGCCTACATGAACTGCTACCTTGACCGGGCGCTGGAATGGCTGGGCTGGTATCGGGTGCCGGTGATCTTACTTTCAGCCACGCTGCCGGCCCGGCGGCGGGCAGAGCTGGTGGAAGCCTACCAGCAGAAGCGCACCTCCGCACCAGACGCACCGTGGAAGACCAGCTGCGGCTATCCGCTCCTGACCTGGACGGATGGGGAGGAAGTCCGCCAGACGACCATTCCGCTGGATACGCCCAGCCGGACGGTACAGACGGTTCCGCTGACGGAAGATGGCCTGCCCGGTTTCCTGCGCGAAAAGATGCAGGCGGGCGGCTGCGCGGGTGTCATCGTCAACACCGTTAAAAAGGCACAGGCCGTGGCCCGGATGCTGCGGGAAGCTCTGCCGGAAAAAGAAGTGCAGGTGTTCCACGCACAATTCCTGATGCCGGACCGCGCCGCGCGGGAGCAGGAGCTCATGGAGCGGATCGGTAAGCACTCGACTCCGGTCCGGCGGGATGGACTCATTGTGGTGGGCACGCAGGTGCTCGAACAGTCGTTGGACATTGATTTTGACGTTATGGTGACGGAACTTTGCCCGATGGACCTGCTGCTACAGCGCATTGGCCGTCTGCACCGCCACACCTGGCGCTGCCGCCCGCAGCCGATGCAGGCAGCCGTCTGCGCGGTGCTGGATACCGGAGAGGATGCCTTTGATGAGGGCAGCGCGGCAGTCTACGGCAAGTGGCTGCTCTGGCGGACACGGGAACTGCTGCCTCAGACCATCCGCCTGCCGGAAGAGATCTCCCCGCTGGTACAGCAGGTGTATGGCTGGGCGGCGGAGGACAAACTGCCCGAAGATGCCGCCAGTGAGAAGATGTGCCATAACTATGAACTGGAACAGGGAAAGCGAAAGGACCGGGCGGAGGCTTATCTGGTGCATCACCCGAAGGTGTATAAAAAATTCCCCGGCTCAATACGCTGGACGGCTGGATGGCAGACGAGGGTGCCTGTTCTGACCCGGCGGCCCGGGCGGCTGTCCGTGACGGCGACCCGTCTGTTGAGGTGCTGGTCATGGTGCAGGGGCGGGATGGCAGCATCCATTTCCTGCCGTGGCAGGAGGGAGGCCGGACGGTAGCGTCCGACTGCCCGCCGCAGCCGGAGGAGGCGCTGAAGATCGCACGGCAGAAACTGCGGCTCCCGGCAGTGTTTGGCAAGGAATGGAACGTGAAACGCGTCATTGACGAGCTGGAAGCGGACAACCGCCGTCTGCTGGCCCAATGGCAGCTCTCCCCGATGCTGCGCGGGGAGCTGGTGCTACTGCTGGATGAAACGCTGACGGCCCATCTGGCGGGGATGACGCTCCATTATGACCGTGAGAATGGTCTGATTTATGAAAAGGAGGAAGCTGATGCAGGAAATTGAGTTTAACCTGTTGACGGAACCCTGGGTCCGTGTCCGTCTGCCGGACAATACCGTGCAGGAAGTTTCTCTGACGGATGCACTGGTCCATGCGCAAGAGTACATGGACCTGGCAGGGGAGATGCCCACCCAGGACGCGGCCATGCTGCGGCTGCTGCTGGCGGTGCTGTTTACGGTCTTTTCCCGCGTGAACGAAGTGGGGGAGCCGGAGCCGCTGGAAGACGAAGAAACCGCTCTGGAGCGCTGGGGAGCGCTGTGGGAGCTGAAACGTTTCCCGGAGCAGCCCATCCGGGACTATCTGGAGCAGTGGAAAGACCGCTTCTGGCTCTTCCACCCGGAGCGGCCATTCTGGCAGGTGCCGGAGGCAAAAATTGGAAGCCCATTTAAAGGCGGAAAATTAAACGGAGAAGTGTTTGAAAGCGAAAACAAAAACAATATGTTTGCATCTTATGCTGGTGTGGAAAAAGAATGCACTGACATATGCACAAGCAGCAAGGTGGCTGGTATTTCTCAATAACTATGACGATGCAGCCGCAAAGAAAAAAGCAAAGGATAGACCCAGCATGAGCCCGGGATGGCTGGGGCAACTGGGTCTTGTATATGTGAAAGGTGTAAATCTGTTTGAAACACTGATGCGAAATCTGATGTTTTTAAACGACAGGGCAGAGCTTTGGGAAAAAGGAAGACCCAATTGGGAACTGGAAGAACCAAGAAGCGAAGAGCGGACGGAAATCGTCTGCCCGGGTAATTATGCAGAACTTCTAACAATGCAGTGCCGACGGATATGGTTGGAACGAGAAAATGAAAAAGTGGTCCGGTATACATTGTTGGGTGGAGATTTCTTTGATAAGAAAAACGCATTTGCAGAACCCATGACACTATGGGGACTCCGGAAGCAAACGAAAGAGAGCCCAGAATGCTATCTCCCGCAAAAACACGATATGGAGAAAATGCTCTGGCGGGAATTTTCCTCGATTATAGGTGACGGAAAGCATATTCCGGGCGTGGTGCAGTGGAATGGTTATTTACAAAGATGTGGTTTTTTAAAGAAAAAAGAAATCCTGCAAATATGTGCTGTTGGTGTTGAATATGGAGCGCAAAGTGCATCCATGAAAGGGGTCTATGCAGACCAGATTGCAATGAGCCTTTCTCTGTTAAATGAGCTGGGCTATGACTGGCAGAACCGCATCACCGAGGAAATCGGCCGTTGCGAGCAGACAGCCTCTCTGGTAGGGCACTTGGCGCAGGATATTGCCACTGCCGCAGGCGATAAAAACGGAAATGCCAGCGCCACGGCCCGTTCCCAGTTCTATTTTGCAGTAGACCAGCCGTTCCGACAGTGGCTGCGGAGCATTGACCCGGAAGAAGACGACATGACCGAAACCACAGCCCGCTGGCAGGGGATCGCCCGCGGCATTGCAGAGCAGCTGGGCCAGCAGATGGTGCTGGAGGCTGGCAGCGCCGCACTGGTAGGACATTGGGTTGAAATTAAAACAGGCAGAAAAAAAAGAAGATAAAAAGAAAATTCTGTATACAGCACCAGCTGCCTATAACAGCTTTTTTAGGCAGGCTATATGGTCTTTACCCGAAAACAAACGATGAGGGAGGAACGGCATGAGTGAGAAAAACGAGAGCCGCACACAGGCCATCAGGGGCTATGTGGACGGCAAGATTCAATGGCTCTGGGGTCTGCCGGAGAATCAGCGACGTGCAGAGCTGGCAAAGCTGCGCCGGGGCATCGGACATGCACCCGGGGAGCTTCCAGACCTGTGGGGCGGCCTTTTGCAGGGGATGCCTGCGAGCTTTTACGGCACAAATGGCCCCTCCCATGAAGAGTGGGCGGTCTATCTGGCACTGACCCTGTATGCCCTGCACCAGCAGAGCAACGATACTGTGTGCGTGAGCCAGCACGGCTGCACGCTGGGCCGGGCCGTGCGCAGGCTGGCGGAGCAGACCGTGGCCAGTGGGCAGGACTGGACCGAGAGCAGCATTCTGCGGCGGTTCAACGCGCTGGCTACCGCCGAAGAAATTACCGAGATCAGCCATCATCTGCGGGGGATGATTCAGCTGCTGCGGGCCGCAAAGCCGGACAGCATCCCGCTGGATTACCCGCGGTTGGCTGTTGACCTGTACGGGCTGCAATGCGATGCCCCGCAGCTGGCACAGCTGCCCGCCAACATCCGTCTGCGGTGGGGACAGGACCTCTACCGCTACGAGAAGAACGAATCGTCCGAGACGCAGGAAAAGGAGAACTGACTTATGAAAAAGCGTTTGTATGTTGACTTCCATGTGCTGCAGACTGTGCCGCCCAGCTGCATCAACCGGGACGATACGGGCAGCCCCAAAACGGCCATTTACGGCGGCGTGACCCGTGCCCGGGTCTCCTCTCAGGCGTGGAAGCACGCCATGCGGCAGGCCTTTGTAGAGGAAAGCCTACTGGACGAAGAGGATGTGGGCAAGCGCACCAAAAAGGTGACGGAGCTGGTGGAAAAAGAAATCGCCGCCCTTGCCCCGGAAAAAGATGCTGCCAAGATGGCCAAGAAGACGCTGGACAATGCAGGCATCAAGAACGATGAGAAAGGCACCAAGGCCCTGTTCTTCATCAGCCAGGCACAGATCAAGGCGCTGGCAACATTGGCGGTGGCCGATGATATTGAAGACAAGAAAGCATACAAGGAAGCTCTGCAAAAGGCGCTGAGAAAGAATCCGTCGGTAGACATTGCCTTGTTTGGCCGGATGGTGGCGGATGACCCCTCTCTGAACTTTGATGCCGCTGCACAGGTGGCCCACAGCATTTCTACCCATGCAGTGCAAAACGAATACGACTACTTTACCGCCGTGGATGACTGTCAGGTAGAGGACAACGCGGGCGCAGGCCATCTGGGCACCGTGGAGTACAACTCTGCAACCCTGTACCGCTATGCAACCGTCAATGTGATGGAGCTTGAACGCCATCTTGGCGCGAAAAAAGCAGCCGAAGTGGTGAGGAGTTTTGGGGAAGCGTTCATCCGCTCCATGCCCACGGGCAAGCAGAACACCTTTGCCAACCGCACTCTGCCGGATGCCGTCTATGTGACCATCCGGGAGGACCAGCCCGTGAACCTCTGTGGTGCCTTTGAGCGGGCGGTGCGGAAGAGCGGAGGGCTACGCAGAGCCCTCCAAGAGCGCGTTGCAGGCCTATGCACAGCAGCTGTATCAGAGCTTTGCGGAGGCCCCTGCAAAGAGCTTTACCGTGGGCACCGGGCTGGAAGCACTGGCTCCGGCCCAGCCGCTGAACACCATGCTGGATGCACTGGAAGAAGCTGTTAAGGAGAACCTGACCGGAAACGAGGTGGAATGATGGCAACACTGTTGCTTCGGTTGGCGGCGCCTTTGCAGGCGTGGGGCGCGGATTCCAAATTCGAGACCCGGAAAACGGCCCGGGAGCCTACCAAGAGCGGCGTCATCGGTCTGCTGGCCGCGGCGCTGGGCCTGCGGCGGGATGAGACCGAGCCATTGACCCGGCTGGCGCAGCTGCGCTTTGGCGTCCGGGTGGAGCGGGAGGGCCAGCTGTTGGTGGATTTCCACATGGCCCGCAACGAGGAGAAAGACCGCTCCTATGTCACCTACCGCCATTACCTCGAAGATGCTGTTTTTCTGGTGGGCCTGGAAAGTGAAGACACCGCTTTGCTGCAGGAACTGGCAGAGGCGCTGACCCACCCGGTGTTTCCGCTGTACCTGGGCCGCCGTGCCTGCCCGCCCACCCTGCCGCTCTGCCTGGGCCTGCGGGAGCAGGGCCTTGTGGAGGCCTTGCAGGCAGAGCCTGCGCTCTGCCCCGGCGGGCCCAAGCCGACCCGCATCGTGGCGGATGCCGCACCGCAGGAGCCGGGGCTGTCCCGCAGCGGGATGTGCCTCTCTCCTACGACCCGCGGCACCGGCAGTACGGTTACCGCTCGGCTCGGGAGATCTCCCTCCGGCAGCCCGCAGGGGCCCCGGAGCCGACCGCCCATGACCCATTCTGTGAATTGTGAGGTGAAGTGCAGATGTATTTATCCCGTGTAGAGCTTGACCCCATCCGCCGCAGCACCATGACGGCACTGGCGGCACCACGGAAATTCCATGGCGCGGTGGAAAGTGCCTTTTCCGGGGAGCGCCGCCGTCGGTTGTGGCGGCTGGACCGGCTGGGCGAAAAGCTGTATCTGCTCCTCCTCAGCGAGGAGATGCCGGACCTCTCCGGCGTTGTGGAGCAGTTTGGCACCGGAGCGGCACCAGAGTCCCGGAATTATGACCCGCTGCTGGCGCGGACCACAGCGGGCAGCCGCTGGCAGTTTCGGTTGGCGGCCAACCCCACCAAAAGCTGCAAAGACGCCCAAAAACCCGCAGCGCGGGGAACCGTGGCCGCACACTGCACGACACAGTACCAGAAGCAGTGGCTGTTGGATCGCGCCGCAAAGCACGGCTTTGCCCTGACGGAGGATTCCTTTACCGTGACCCGGGTGCAGTGGCACCACTTTGCCAAGGGCGGCACCCGCCCGGTGTCGCTGCTGGCGGTGACGTATGAGGGCGTTTTGCAGGTGACGGACCCCGAGGCGTTCCGGAACCTGCTGTGTCAGGGCATGGGCCGGGCAAAGCCTACGGCCTTGGCCTGCTGACCGTGATGCGTGGAGGATAAGACCATGGCGGAGATGCCGGGCATGATCCGGCCAGACCTGCAGGCGCTGCCGCAGGTGCGGGACCGGATGACCTTTTTGTACCTCGAACACTGTACCCTTGGCCGACAGGACGGTGCGATTACTGTTACAGACGAAAAAGGGGTGGTCCAGATCCCGGCAGCGGGCATTTCCGTCCTGCTGCTGGGGCCGGGCACCCGTGTGACTCACCGTGCCATGGAGCTGATGGGCGACACGGGCGTGGGCGCTGTCTGGGTGGGCGAGCACGGTGTGCGTTACTACGCCCATGGCCGCCCGCTGACCACCCACTCCCGGATGCTGCTGCGACAAGCAGAACTGGTGACCAACACCCGGAAGCATCTGGAAGTGGTGCGCAAGATGTACCAGCTGCGTTTCCCGGAGGAAGATGTTTCCAAGCTGACCATGCAGCAGCTGCGCGGCCGGGAAGCGCAGCCGGGTGCGGCAGGTGTACCGCAAGGCTTCCCAGGATACCGGCGTTCCGTGGAGCGGCCGACTGTACCGCCCGGAGGATTTTGCATCGGGCGATGCAGTCAATCAGGCGCTTTCGGCTGGGCACGCCTGTCTGTACGGGCTGGCGCACGCGGTGATCGTGGCATTGGGCTGCGCCCCGGGTCTTGGCTTTGTGCATGTGGGGCACGAGTGCTCTTTTGTCTACGATATCGCAGACCTGTACAAGGCTGAGGTGACCATTCCCATCGCCTTTGAGGTGGCAGCGCAGGCCCCGGAAGACCTGCCCGCTGTGGTCCGCCGCCGGGTGCGGGATGCCATGGTGGAGCACCACATTCTGGAGCGCATGGTGCATGATATCCGGTATCTGCTCCTGACGAAAGAGGAGCAGAGCGAGGCGGAAGAAGCGGTCTACCTCTGGGACAATCAATTGGGCACCGTCGCCAATGGCATCAACTATTTTGATCAGGAAGCGGGGGATGGGCCATTGTAGTGCTGACCATGACCAACTGCCCGCCCCGGCTGCGGGGCGACCTGTCCAAGTGGCTGTGCGAGATCAACACGGGCGTTTATGTGGGGAACGTGAGCAGCCGCGTGCGGGACGCTCTGTGGGATCAGGTGTGCCAGAACCTGAAAAACGGGCAGGCAACATTGGTGTTTACAACAGCGGGAGAACAGCGGATGGACTTCTGCACCCACAACACCACATGGGAGGCCGTGGATTTTGACGGGATCAAGCTGATGCGGCGGCCACTGCCACAGACTGAACAAAATCAGATCGACCTGAAACCTGGGTTCAGCAAGGCTGCACAGCAGCAGTATGTCCGCCGGGCAGGCAAGCCTCGCACCCCGAAAAAAGAAACCTACACGGTCATTGATCTGGAGACCACAGGCCTGCAGGCAGCGTCCGATGCGATCATTGAGTATGGAGCCCTGCGGGTCCGGGATGGAGTCCTGGCAGAGGAACTGAGTCTCCTTGTCCGGTGCGGGACACCGCTGCCCGCCGTCATCACAGAGCTGACCGGCCTCCGGGATGAGGACTTACAGCAGGGGATGGAAGAACGGGCTGCACTGGAACAGTTTTTGGCGTTTATCGGGAACGACCCGCTCGTCGGGCATAACATTTCGTTTGATATGGAGTTTCTCCGGGCAGCCTGCCGACGGCAGGGGCTCCCCGCCCCAGCCAGCCACTGCACCGACCTGATGCAACTGGCCCGCCGCAGGCTTTTCCCGAGTACCAAACTACAAACTTCTGACATTGGCGCAGCATTTTCAGCTGGCAGAAAAAGTGGAGCATCGCGCCCTGCCGGACTGCCGTCTGGTGCAGCAGGTCTATTGCAAACTGAATGAACCGGGTGTAAAATAATTGCGGAAGCGACGCATCTATGGGATCTTTTAGTCTTTTCCCCGCACATGCGGGGTGATCCTGGACAACTGTTATCTAGACATCTACTATTTCCCTTTTCCCCGCACACGCGGGGTGATCTACTGGCCCGCTTGCCGTTGTCTAACTGGATGTCTTTTCCCCGCACACGCGGGGTGATCCCAAAAATCGGGCCGGATAAAACACTGAAAATTACTTTTCCCCGCACACGCGGGGTGATCCTAAGGTAAACCACAAAAAAGACGCAAAAATTTTCTTTTCCCCGCACACGCGGGGTGATCCTGAAATGTTGGAACGTGCGAGACCAGACCACAGCTTTTCCCCGCACACGCGGGGTGATCCTGCGAAGAAACGCCCAGCAACGGCAAAGCATAGCTTTTCCCCGCACACGCGGGGGTGATCCCATGGAGCAGATCCAGGATGCCTACGGCTATGGCTTTTCCCCGCACACGCGGGGGTGATCCTGTTCTGTTCCGACTTATCAGCACGGGGAACGACTTTTCCCCCACACGCGGGGTGATCCCTTGTGATAGGCGTTCTGTGCGTGGATCTGATGCTTTTCCCCGCACACGCGGGGTGATCCTCGAAGCTTCCGCATTGGCACAGTTGCCGGAGCTTTTCCCCGCACACGCGGGGTGATCCCTTTGGATTTTTTCGTAGGTGTTTACTTCGCCCCTTTTCCCCGCACACGCGGGGTGATCCTGTCCTTTGAAAAGTGGGCAGCAACCGCAGGTGCTTTTCCCCGCACACGCGGGGTGATCCTGTCACCGAAAAACCGGGCAAAAAATCGAGTTCTTTTCCCCGCACACGCGGGGTGATCCCATGGTGAAGCACAATGTTCCGAACTGCGGATGCTTTTCCCCGCACACGCGGGGGTGATCCTAAGTATCAGCGTGGGTCATCATCTTCTCTTTCCTTTTCCCCGCACACGCGGGGTGATCCCTTTGAACGGTGGGCCAATGACAACTTGCCGGACTTTTCCCCGCACACGCGGGGTGATCCCGGAACTGGCAGAGCACGCCGGACAGATTGCAACTTTTCCCCGCACACGCGGGGTGATCCTATGGCATCCAGCGCAACAACATCCCCAAAACTCTTTTCCCCGCACACGCGGGGTGATCCCAGATGCAGGAGCAGGCCGGGAAATACTGGGTCCTTTTCCCCGCACACGCGGGGGTGATCCCCATGGCGCAGAAACATTTCCACGAGCCGGACGCTTTTCCCCGCACACGCGGGGTGATCCTATCTCAAAAAGGTGAAATGCTGGACAAGTGGCGCTTTTCCCCGCACACGCGGGGTGATCCCCAAATTATCACGAAAGGAAAAGCAGGGGTCATCTTTTCCCCGCACACGCGGGGGTGATCCCATTTACAGGGATTTGTACATAACAATTACAAGCTTTTCCCGCACACGCGGGGGTGATCCTGGAGCTGTTAAGACGGAGGATAAACGATGGGACTTTTCCCCGCACACGCGGGGGTGATCCCTCACCACGAACAAGCGGCGAACCTAAGATATCTTTTTCCCCGCCCACGCGGGGGTGATCCCAGAAAATGCATCAATCCCCGTAGCGTTTTTTGACTTTTCCCCGCACACGCGGGGTGATCCTGGCCGTCAGGGGTGAGACCGAACCACACGAACCTTTTCCCCGCACACGCGGGGTGATCCCAGAAAAGGCATCAATCCCCGTAGCGTTTTTGACTTTTCCCCGCCCACGCGGGGGTGATCCCAGGCTTGCCGTCCTTATCGCGGGCCAGCGCTCCTTTTCCCCGCACACGCGGGGGTGATCCCTTTTCCAGAATCGCAAGCCGGAAAGAGTCCGGCTTTTTCCCCGCATACGCGGGGGTGATCCCGCCTACAAGATCTTGGAGGAGACCCTGAACCTCTTTTTCCCCGCATACGCGGGGGTGATCCTTACGTTGTTCTCTATCAGATGTTATGTCTCAACTTTTCCCCGCACACGCGGGGGTGATCCCCTTATGGTAAAAGCCAAAGCGGCTTATGCGGCCTTTTCCCCGCACAGGCGGGGGTGATCCAAAAACGTAACGGCTGGGGTGGACAGAACACCTTCTCCGACATACTCAGAATACTATTTTTTCTCCGCAAAGCAAAAGCAGCGACCTTGTTCATTCAATCGAACCAGGTCACTGCTTTTTTGCATGTGTGAAATTTTAATGATTTACAGCGATGTTTTGCGATTTTTCCTGAAGCTCGGCTTGGATATCGGTGAGACATTCCAACAAAAGGGGATTGAACGCGCCGCATTCCCCGTTCAGGATCATCCGCATGGCGGTCTCGTGGGAGAACGCCTTTTTTGTAGCAGCGCTCACTGGTCAGGGCGTCGTACACATCGGCCAGGGAGACGATCTGCGCGCTGATGGGGATGTCATTGCCCTTGAGGCCGTCCGGGTAGCCCCGGCCATCCCAGCGCTCATGGTGCCAGCGGGCGATGTCGTAGGCGGTTTGCAGCAGGGGCTCATCCTCAAAGTTTTCCAGCCGTCGCAGCATGTTGGCACCCTGCATACAGTGGGTCTTGATGACCTCGAACTCCTCTTTGGTCAGCCGACCGGGCTTGTTGAGGATGTTTTCGTCAATGGTAATTTGCCGATATCGTGCAGGGCGGAGGCCAGCGGGATGTTGTCCTGCTCCTCTGCCGAAATTTTATAATCACTGGTCTTTTTCCAGCAGGTGGTCGAGGATCTTCTCGGTCAGCACCCGGATGTGTTGGACATGCAGGCCGCTCTCGCCGTTGCGGAACTCCACGATCTGGCTCAGCACGCCCACCAGCATGGAGGTGTTGTGCTCCTGCTTGCGGGTCTGGTCCGAGACCATCCGCACCAGCCGCTGCTGTTTGGTATAGAGCCTGACGGTGTTGTTGACCCGCTGGCAGACCACATTGGCGTCAAACGGGCGGGTGACAAAGTCCGAAGCGCCCATCTCGTAGGCCTTGCGGGTGATATCGCCCGAGGTCTCGCTGGAGATCATGATGACCGGGATGTCCTCGATGGCGTGGTTGCGGGTCATGTTCTGGAGCACGGCAAAGCCATCTTTCACGGGTATGTTGATATCCAGCAACACCAGCGCGATATCGCCCAGGTGCTCTTGCAGCAGCTCCAGGCCTTTTTCGCTATCGGGTGCTTCCAGAATACGGTAATCGCTCTGCAGGGCCTCGGAGAGGAGGGAGCGGTTCCTCTCGGAATCGTCCACGATCAGAATTTGACGTTTGCGCTGCTGGCGCAGATCCCGTTCCCGCAGGGTGAGGGGGGCCGGCCTCCAGCACGATGGCATTCTTTTTGGCTTTTGCCTGGTACATCAGGGAATCGGCACGGTGGACGGCCTCTTCCAGCGGGTCCGCAGAACCCTGCAGCACCGCACCGATGCTCAGCGAAAGGTGCAGATGGGGGTAGCCGGGGAGGGTGGTCTCCTCTACGGTGGCGCGGATCTGCTCCAGCTTGCTCTGCAAAAAGACGTCCGGGTGCTCGCGGGGGATCCCGGGCAGGATCAGCAGGAATTTATCGCCGCCATAGCGGATGAGGGTGTCAGTCTGCCGGATGCAGCCCCGGATGACATTGGCGGCGGTGCCAGGGCCAGGTCGCCTGCCTGGCGGCGCAGCAGCGGGAGAACCGGTCCTTGTGGCGGCAGGCATAGCAGAAATCCGGTCCATGGGGGTCGGTGCGCGCGCCCTCCTGTATCTGCTGGAGGGTCTCGGCGTCCAGCAGGCGGACATCGGTATACACTTCGCGCAGGGCAGCCATGAGCTGCTGCATTTCTTTCATGGAGGTACAGTTGCTTTTCATAAGTTCCCCAATGCCTCCGGCAGAAAATGGGAGGCATCTGATGCTCGTATCCGGAGAATAAAATTTTCGGTTCGCTTTCGTAAGACACGATTATGTATTATTGTAAAGGATAGGAACGGAAAAGAAAAGGGAAAACACGGAAATTGCCTGGATTTTGTCGGATTTACTAGAAATCGTTTTCGGCTTCTGTGCAACAATTTTCTGCGGGGTGGGGGTAAAATGGGCAAAAGATTGCAATAAAATCAAAAATCTGGTATGATAAAAAGACGTTTCGCATTGTATCTGTATAGGAGGGAAAAGCCATGCTGATTCCGGTTATTTTATTTATCATCGGCCTGCTCTGCCTGATCAAGGGCGGCGACTGGTTTGTGGATGGTGCTTCGGCGCTGGCCCGGCGGTTCCACCTGCCGGAGCTGCTCATTGGTGCCACGGTGGTGTCCATCGGCACCACCCTGCCCGAGGTGATGGTCTCCACCATGTCGGCGGTGTCCGGCCATGGTGAGATCGCCTACGGCAACGCCATTGGTTCTGTCATCTGCAACGCGGCGCTCATTGCGGCCATTACCATCGCCGTCCGCCCGGGCAAGGTGGACCGTAAGACGCTGGGGATGCCAGTGGCGTTCTTCTTTGCGGCGGCAGCCATCTACTGCGTGGCAGCCTACGGCTTTGGCAAGTTCACCCGGCCTATGGGCCTCATCATGCTGGCCCTGTTTGTGGCCTATATGGTGGCCAACGTGCTCCAGATGAAAAACGCCCCGGCGGGCGCTGAGGCCGAGGCCGAAGCAGAGGCTGCCGAGGAAGAAATGACCCTGACCAAAACGCTGGTGCTTCTGGTGGCGGGTGCCGTGCTCATCGCTGTGGGTGCCAACCTGCTGGTGGACAACGGTACCCTCATTGCCCAGGCGCTGGGCGTGCCCGAGTCCGTCATTGCGCTGACCTTTGTGGCCCTGGGCACCTCGCTGCCCGAGCTGGTCACGGCCATCACGTCCCTCGTCAAGGGCTGCAGCGACCTCTCGCTGGGCAACATCGTGGGTGCCAACGTCTTCAATCTGGTGCTGGTCAGCGGCGCGTCCGTGACCATTGCGCCGTTCACCATCCCCCAGAGCGCCACCCTGTTTGGCATCAATTCCAGTCTGGTGCTGGACCTGCCCGTGATGCTGGCCGTCATGGTGCTCATGTGTGTCCCGGCGCTGGTGCGGGGCAAGCTCTCCCGGGTGCAGGGCGTGCTGCTGCTCTGCACCTATGCGGCGTTCTGCGCCATCCAGTTCACCATGTGAGCTGGGGCTGAAACGGAATCAAAACCCAAAAACGTCCCGCAGGGGCCTGAACCCTGCGGGACGTTTTGTGGTATCATGACGAAAGATTACTTTGAATAAGACTCCCAGCGGACAGAGGCGTCCAGCTGAGCGGGGGTCAGGTTGAACACGGCGTCAATGAGGTCGGTGCGGAACGTGGCGTTGCCGGTGCCGTGGGCAAGGCGGCGGGCCTCGGCCAGCTCTCCCACAACCCCCATGGTCGCCGCCGCCGCGCAGGCCGCCGCAAAGGGTTGGCCGGGCATGGCCCCGCAGAACGCGCCCATGAGGGCGGTGAGCATACAGCCGCTGCCCGTGACGCGGGACATGGTGGCGCAGCCGTTGTGGAGCAGAATGGTTTCTCTGCCGTCCGTCAGCACGTCGATGGGGCCGGAAACGGCCACCACGGCCCCGGTCTGCACGGCCAGCGCTTTGGCAGAAGCCACGGTGCGGGGGAGGGTCTTCTCCGTGATCTGGTCGGCGTCGCTCACGTCCACGCCGCTGCCCGCCGCCCGGCGCTGGGCCAGAGCGCGAATCTCCGACGCGTTGCCCCGGATGACCGCAAACTGCACGGCGTCCAGCAGCCGGGCCGATTCCGCCCGGCGGAGGCTGGTGTTGCCGGCGCCCACAGGGTCAAAGACCACGGGTTTGCCTGCCCGGTTGGCCGCCTGCCCGCCCAAAATCATGGACTCCACTTTGTCGATGGCGCCCAGATTGCACAGCAGAGCGCTGGCGGCGGCAGCGGTCTCCTGCACTTCCCGGATGTCCGAGGCCATGGTGGGGAGCCGCCCACGGCCAGAAGGATGTTGGCGCAATCGTTGACGGTGACAAAGTTGGTGATGCAGTCCACCAGCGGGGCGCGGCGGTGCACCTGTTCCAGAGCAGAACCAAAGTTCATGGAGAAAAGCCTCCTTGTGTTATAAAAAGATGAGGTCTTGCCGGGGTCAATAAAGCCCTCGCCGTACACTTCGCCCGCCTCCGTGACCATGACCATGCAGCCGGGGTCGATGCGGTAGGCGGCGGTGCGGATGCGGTAGACCTGGGGCCGGGCGCAGACGCAGAGGAGCATCTGCCGCTCGGTGTTGGTGTAGGTGCCAATGGCTTTGAGCATGGTGGAGCCGCGCTCGCACTCGCGGGAGATCTCGTCGGCGATCTCCTGCCCTTTTGTTGTGATGATGGTGAGCATCTTGCTGGAAGAGCTGCCGTACATGACCTTATCAATGACCAGCGAGGTGATGACCGTGGTGACGAGGCCGTACAGAACAGAATCCACCGTGCCGAACACGGGCCAGCCCAGCAGGATGACGACGAGATCAATGCCGCCCGTGACCGCCCCGATGGAGAGGTGGGGCCGTAGCACCTTGATGGACATGGTGAGGAAATCCGTGCCGCCGCTGGAAGAGCCCCGCATGTAGAGCAGGGCCAGCGCGAAGCCCCAGGTGACGCCTGCAAACAGGGCTGCCACCAGCGGGTCGCCGGTATAGCAGCCCACCCGGGCAAAGACGACATCCTGAAAAACGGTGCACCACACCATGCTCACCAGCGACTTTGCCAGAAAGGCCCGGCCCACAAAGCGGATACTCAGGGCCACGAGAGGCAGGTTGAACACCAGTGTGGTGATGCCCACGGGCAGGTGCCACAGGTAGTTGACGATGAGGGCCAGGCCCGAGATGCCGCCGGGGGCAAAGTCTGAGCCGCGGGCAAAGTAGCAGATGCTGAGGGCATACAGGAACCCGGCGGCCAGATTGTACAGCTGGTCCACCACAAGGGTGCGCTTGTTCATAAAAATCGCCTCCCGGTATCAAAACAAAAAGAAATTACTGGATGGAAGCCGCCAGAGCGGGGATCTCGCTCAGATTCCCGATGTGAAAGCGGGCCGCGCTCTGGTCAAAGGGGAAGCGCTCGTCTCGCAGGGCGGCCACAAGGCCCCCGGCGGCCGCGCCCGCCTGCACGCCGTAGGTGGAGTCTTCCACGATAAGGCATTCCTCCGGGCGGCGGCCAAGCCGCGCCATGGTGTGGAGATAAATTTCAGGGTCGGGCTTGCTGGCTTCAAACTGCTCCCCGCTGACGATGACGGGGAAAAACTCCATCAGCCCGCACTCACCCAGCACCTGCCGGATGTTGCTCATGGGGCTGGAGCTGGCCAACGCCAGCTGCAAGCCCATGGCCCGCAGCTGCTCCAGCATGGGGCGGGCTTCCGGGCGGAGGATATCGGGGAAGTGGATGGGCTCGTTTTCGTCGGCCTGCATCAGCTCTTTTTCAAACTCCGGGGTAAAGGGCACCCGGCAGAGCCTGGCCATAAAGCGGGGGTACTCCTGGCTGGACATGCCCACGGTGGGGTACATGCTCTCCAGAGTGACCCAGGGTATTTTGTTTGCAGGTTGCGGGCCTGCATCCCGAGGTAGACGGGTTCGCTGTCGATGAGCACACCGTCCATATCAAAAATCACGGCCCGGATGGGGGATGGCATAAGAACGCTCCTTTCCGGCGGCGGGTTCACCGCGGATGCTCCTGATGATAGGCCTTTTTCTCAGCGTACATTTTCTGATCCAGCTCATTGAGGAAACTCTCGGTGGAGCGGCCATTGTACCGGACCAGGCCCATAGAGAACGAAAGCTTGAACGGAGCGGTTGTGGTCTGGTTGAAATGGCGCAGGCCATCCTCAATGGCGGCCCGGGTGTCTTCCAGCATTTTGCCATTGCCGCGGCTCAGCAGGATGACGAATTCATCGCCCGCCATCCGGATGGCAACAGCGTCCTCCGGCAGGGAGGCGGAAAGGATTTTGCCGATCTCCCGAATGGCCCGGTCGCCCATAGAGTGGCCGTAGCGGTCGTTGATCTTTTGAAATCGTTCACGTCCATCATGATGCCGTACAGCTGGCGGGGGTTCGTCTTGTGAGCTTTCTCAAGATAGAAGTTCATGTATTTGCGGTTGAACAGGCCGGAAGTCTCGTCCACAAAGGTGTTGATGTTTTGCAGCTGGATGTGGATGAAGACCATCGCGACCGCTGCGGCCAGCCAGCCTGTGGACAGACCGTAGAAGATGCCTTGGACGACAGTGCCCAGGATGCAGGGGATGACAAAATAGAACACCGGGAAAAACTCAATGGTAATGCCGGTCTGTTTGGAGCGGGTGACTCGATAAATACTCTCAGCAAAGTAAAGGAACAGCGTGGCATAAAGGAGAAAATTCAGCGGGCCGCGAGAGTAGACATTTTCTGCCGAAACGTGGAAGATGAGCCCGGTGCCGAACAGGTTGATGACCATGAGAAGCTGTACGAGGAGGAGCGGAATGCCCAGCGTCAGGATTTTCCGGTGCAGCCGCCGGGTGCTGCGGTAGATACGGAAATCCACGAACAGGCACCACAAAAGCCCACCAAAACGGTGGAACCGGTGCAGAGGGTATTGGTAAGGACAACGAGCGTGTGACAGCCCCAGAACGACTGTCCGTCAATGAGGAAACTGATGGTCTCGGTGACCAGCGCGACCAGCGTGACCGCCAACATTCCATCGTAAAGGATGGCACCGATCTGTTTTGTCTCACTGTTCCGGACGCGGAGGAGGAACAGAAAGGCCACAAGGATGATACCGGTTCCATTTGCGACCAGAATTTCCGGAATATTCATGGGAAACCTCCTTTCGCTGTCAGGGGATGAAATGGATAAAAAATCATTTCCTTATGCAAGGACTTTATCCAGTTGGAATTGCGGGATCGGATTCAGCCGGTCGAGTCGTTCAAGCTCCTTTCGGCGGAAACAGGACATACGATCCATCTTATTATATCATGAAAATGGAGCTTGCCAAGGGGAAGAGAAAACGTGATGGCCCTGTTCGAGTCCTGTACCGCCCACATCGCTCCAACGTAAGTCAGGGGCGGAACAAAAAGAGAGCCGCCAACTTACGTTGGAGACTCTCTTTCATCAAGTGGAGCATTGTCCACAGCAGTCGAACCCGAAGGGTTCATTCCAGATACTGCGGCAGATTCCACGCACCTCGCAGCACACGGTGGACTCCACAGTCTTTATTTCATCGTTGACGCGGTAGAACACAAGATACTGGTCAACGACCATCCTACGATAAGCAGGGTCAAGGTGGTAGACCTCGCACATTTTCGGGGTATCGCCTAATTTTGTGATCTTCTCCCGCAGCTCTTTCAGTACACGGCTGGCTGTTTTAGGGTAAAAGCCAGACAGATATCGGGCGATATCGTTCAGGTCCTGTACAGCAAAGGGGCAGATATTTAATTTTATATGTCATACTGCTTGCCCAGCGTCTCCCATACACTTTCGTGGTCTGCCCATTGCGTGTCGGGGTCAGCCGCCTGCTGTTTTGCCTTGGCAAGTGCCTCGGCAACATATCGCTGGTGCAAAAACTCTTCGTACTTGGCGTAGTCCTCAATGTTGATGAGAACGGATTCTCCACGGCCATGATTCGTGATGATCACATGGTCATGATCTTTGAGCATCTCCGAAATTTCGGCGTAATGGTTGCGCAGATCCCGGGAAGGGCGAACGAATGTCTGCATCATACGAGACACCTCCTATCGGGATAATTGTATCACAAAATGACTACGGGTGCAAGACGGATGATTCTGACGGTGAGAGCAAGAATCGTCCCGTGGCCACAAATTTTCAATTCTTGAAAATTCTTGCCCTTTGGGACAGCTTCTTGTTGGGGCGTGCGGTGCCCCAAACCCTGCTGTTGAGGTTGCGACAAACCAGGAGTTATCGAACCGCACTTGTGATTTCTTCTAATGTGTCCTGGCGAAGCCACTTTCCAAATACTTGAGAATTCTTTGACGGCAGATACCCCAAATTCGTATATCCCAGCTTCTTCAAAAGGCTCATACTTGGAATGTTCTCTCTTTCAGTAAAACAGATAAAATCCCACTGAGGATAGTGCTTGTGTAAATACTCAATTAAAGAGGACAAGGCTTCATAGGCGTAACCGCTTCGGTGAACTTTATAAGAAAATGTGTACCCTAAAGAAATTGTGCCCTCGTTAGGCATAACGACGATTTCGCCAATCATGACATCCGTTTCTCTTAATGCAACACTAATCATAGTCGGCGATGCGATATTCAGGGCATTGTCTTTATTACGCTCGATCAAAGCAACAATATCCTTATAATCTTTCGTCTGGCCTCGTTGATATTTCGAGCATCGCTCGTTATTTCGATAATCAACCATCTGAATCGCATCTTTAGGACTTACATTTCTTAGTCTGAGCCGATTTGTTTCTAAAAAGGTCATCTTCTCATCCTTTCACATTCCGGCTTATGGGCCGAGTAGCCCTTTCTCAAAACCTCCGATAAACAAAAACGTATTGAACCCTTTCCAAAGAATCGGGTTCGAACCCAACATTCCTCACGGGTCCAGGAACCGTTTTGGCATCGTCCGTGAAGTTGAAATTGAGTCACGACCCGGTCGTCAAAGACGTAGACCGAGTTGACAAAGGTATCAGATGATCTGCCGCTGGTGTTCCGTGCTGCCCACGTTACCCATCGTCCGGAATTTTTCAAGCCAGAACCGAATCCACTCACGGGTCAAGACGGGCTTTTCAGCTCTTCTTCCAGAATGCTGGTGTTCAGAGCTTCTTTCCGGGCTTCCAGCTCGTCCAAACGCTGCTTGGTGGTCGGGGTCAGGATGCCCTGTTCAATGGCTTCCAGAAGGTTTGCCAGCCGCTTCTCTGTGTCCCTGAGCTGGTCTTTCAGGACAGGCAGCCGGGTGTTCTCCTTCTGCTGGGCTTCCATGACCAAATCTATCAGCCGTTCGATGATTTCATCACTGAAAATCACCTTAATGGCAGTCTCCACCACAAACCGCTCTAGCGGCTCCTTGCGGATGGCTTTCAGGTCGCAGTGCGCCTTGCCGTGGCGTTTGGCGTTGCCGCACTTGTAGTAATAGTAGGTGTTTCCCATGTGGCTGGTGCCACTTTCGCCACCCATCAGGGTGCCGCACTTGCCACAGAACAGCTTGGTGGTCAGCAGATAGCTCACATCCTCTTTTGCAGGCCGACCATGGGCGATCCTGTTCTGCTCAAAACGCTGCTGTACCCGGTCAAACAGGTCTTGGTCGATAATGGCCGGGATGCCGCCCGGTGTCACAATGTCCTTGTAGCGGTATTCACCTATGTAGCGGCGGTTTCGGAAAATCTGGAAAAAGCTGTTCTTCACAAACGGTTTCCCGGTTCGGGTACGCAAGCCGCGCTCATTCAGGGATGCCGCGATTTTCTCGGCTGGTTCGCCATCGGCATACCGAGTGAATATCTCCTGCACGATGGGAGCCGTCTCCGGGTCGATATGGTACAGCCTGTCCTCCTTGCCAATGGTGAAGCCCAGCGGCACCACACCGCCGTTGTACTTGCACTTTAGGGCATTTTCGCGCTCACCGCGCGCCACTTTCAGGGCGAGTTCGGCGGAATAGTATTCCGCCATGCCAATCAGCATACTCTCCACCATAATGCCTTCAGGCCCCTGCGAGATGGGTTCCATGGCAGACACCAGATGGACACCGTTCTTTTCCAGCTGGTACTTGTAGTTCACGGCATCGAACCGATTCCGGGCAAAGCGGTCCAGCTTCCAGACCAGAACTACGTCGAAGATTTTCTTTCCGCTGTCCTTGATCATCCGCTGAAAGTCTGGGCGGTCATCCGTTTTGGCAGAGTAGGCACGGTCAATGTAGGTGCCGACCACGGTGATGCCGTTCTTCTCGGCGTAGTCCTTGCAGTCGCGCAGCTGTCCCTCAATGGACGCTTCACGCTGGCTGTCGGATGAATAGCGGGCGTAGATTACAGCGGTCATGGTTGCACCTCTCTTTACACATCATTGAATGTCAGGTTATTCAATCGAAGCAATGTTTCGTATAACCTATATACCATATTTCGCACCCGTTTGCAAGAAAAACAAAACAGAAAAGTGGTGGTGCTCACCGTGAACACCACCACTTCAGAAGAAAAAAGGTTCTTTGCTTGCTTTATGCGTCTTAACAATTTGGAAACAATTGCGCAAAAGCTGTTTTGAGCGAATTAGCTGAGAGCAAGAATCGTCCCGTGGCCACAATATTTTCAATTCTTGAAAATTCTCGCCACTTCGGGACTGCTTCTTGTTGGGGCGTGCCTGCCCCAAACCCTGCTAGGAACACGTGCTATAAGCTGGAATTTATAGATTCAATCGATAAAGGTGTGGCTTGTTCCAAACCCATGAATTTATTATAATAGGGCTGTGAGGAGGTGCTGGAATGAAGCAGTGTCCCATTGATTTCTTTGACCCGGAGGTGCAGCATTTAGCCGCATCCGCCGGGTGCAGACTTTACCGGATGCAGAACGACACCGGCGAAGGGCTCATCTCTGAATATCTGATCCTGCCGGGGATTGATCTTTTCTACAACGACTTTCACATGAAGGACGGGCAGAATCAGAACAAACGCCCCATGCCGGATACCATCGAAATCAATCACTGCTGGGAAGGGCGGTTTGAGTGCGAGTTTCAGAACGGCGATTATCAGTATATCGGTGCGGGCGACCTGTCCATTCACCGGCTGAGCCACACCACCCGGCAGACCTGTTTTCCATTGGCACACTATCACGGCATTTCCATCACCATCGACTTGCCGCAGGCGCAGCAGACGCTTTCTTCTCTGGAAGCCATCATGGGTGATCTTGACATCCATTTGGAAACCATCGCCGAGCGTTTCTGCCGAGAAGAGAGCTGCTATGTGCTGCGCAGCAACCGGGAAGTCGCGCACATTTTTTCGGAGCTGTACGCTGCCCCACCGGAAAGGATGGCCCACTACCTGAAAGCCAAGGTGCTGGAGTTGCTCATGCTCCTAAACGACCTGCCGCAGGAGTCCTTCTCCGAAAAGCGACAGTTTTTCTCCCGCAGTCAAGTCATAACTGTTCGGGCGATGCACGATGCAATGATACAGGATCTCAGTCACCATTACACATTGGCTGAGCTTTCCCGGCAGTTCGGCATTGCGCAAACTTCCATGAAGCTCTGCTTCAAAGCCGTTTATGGCAGCTCCATTTATCAATACATGAAATCCTACCGGATGCAGACTGCCCGCGTCCTTTTGCAGGATACAAGTCACAGTGTAACCGAGATCGCAGCCGCACTCGGCTATGATAACCCCAGCAAATTTTCGGAAGCATTCAAAAAGAATACGGCACCAGCCCCACTCTATTCGAAACTCGCCGTCCGAATCGGATGTTTTCTGACGGTTCGGAGTGGCAGACCAGCCTTATTTGGTTATACTTTCTGGTTAGAAAAAACTAACATAGAAAGGATATTCCATTATGAGACGAATTCAAACCGGCGTAATCGCCGTATGCCTCGCCGCAGCTTTCCTGTCAGGCTGTGCAGGTTCTTCCGCCCAGAGTACCGCAAGCAGCACTGCCGCAAGTTCTGCGGCTGCTTCTTCCGTCAGCACCACTGCTGTTTCCGCCAACTATGACGGCGGTTCCGGCACGCAGGAAGACCCCTACCAGATCAACAGCGTGGATTCCCTGCTGACCTTTGCTTCCAATGTCAACGATGGCTCGCAGGGCGGCTACGCCGGTGTTTGCTTCAAACTGACCAGTGATCTGGACCTGTCCGGTGTCGAGTGGGCTCCCATCGGCAATATGAACGACATGGAGACACACTCCACCCTGTTCCTCGGCTCCTTTGACGGAGACGGCCACACTATTTCCAACCTGAGCTATACTTCGGATACCTATAACTGCGGTGCCGGTCTGTTCGGCGTGAGCTGCGGTGAGGTGAAAAACCTGACTCTGGAAGATGCCACGGTCACAGTAACGGAAGGCACTTCCATGGCCATTGGCGGCGTTGTGGGCTACAACATGGGTTCTGTGGATAACGTCACACTGAAGGGCGATTCCACCATTACCGGCAATAACTGTGTCGGCGGTATTGTGGGCGGTAACAACAACTCTATCACCAACTGCATGGTGGAGGGGGCTACCGTGGTCGTCATCGGTGACAACCACTTTACCGATAAGATCGTTCAGGCAGACGTTGCCGAGTGCGGCGGTCTGGTAGTCGGCGGCGGCTTTGGCGGCAGCATCGACAACTGCACAGCATCCGGCACCGTGAAAGCCACCGGCAACGAGCCGGTGGGTCTGGGCGGCATTGGTGGCTGTCTGGAAATGATGGACACCATCACCAACTGCACCGCTGATGTGACTATCGAGAGCGAAAACGGTGGTCACGCCATTGGCGGTTTGTGCGGCTATGCAGGCACCCATTCCAACCCGGATGTCTGCCTTGAAACGGAAGGCTTCTCCACTAAAAACTATCCCTCTGTCATTGACAACTGCAATGTGACCGTGAACATCAAGGCAAACGGTGCCACCCATGTGGGCGGCCTTGTGGGTACCGGCCTATACTACTACGGTGAGGAGACGGTTTTCAAAATCACCAACTGCTCGGTAAAGGGCAGCATTGACGGTGCCGTTACACCCGGTACCGTTGCAGGCCGCGCCGAGGGCAGCACCATTGAAAGCTGCACTGCCGATGTGACTATTGACGGGAACGCTGGTACGGAGCAGGTCGGCACAACGACCCAGATGTACGAAAGCGCAGACCAGTAAAATGATTTTCTCCATAAGGGCAATCAAGTTCGCACAATGATAACTTGATTTCAAAGCAAAAGGCAGGATACCACCGCCACGGTGATACCCTGCCTTTGTTCGTTTACCGCTCTGCGTACTCTCGCCGCAGAACCTCTGATAAACAAAAAACGTACCCGAACCCTTTCTCGTAAAGAATCGGGTTCGAGTACGAACTGTATGGTGGACGGTACAGGACTCGAACCTGTGACCTCCTGCACGTCAAGCAGATGCTCTACCAGCTGAGCTAACCGTCCATATTCTGTTTTGCTGAGGTCAGCTCAGTTATGATACCACAGCTCCGGGCAAAAAGCAATACTTTTTTGCAAAATCGTAAAAATATTTCTGTCGGCCGGTGGCTGTACGCTGTACGCGGGGGGGCGGCGCTGGCGCATTTTGGGAGTTCATCGGTTTTCCGTTGCCCCTTTTTACCGGCTGTGCTATAATAAGATGATTACAATAGGAAAGGTATCGCAGAATGAGAGTATTGGGCATCGACCCGGGCTACGCCATCGTGGGATGGGGCGTGGTGGATTACGCGGGAAACCGCTTTGCACCGGTGGATTTTGGCGCGGTGTGTACCGACGCGGGTGTGCCGTTTGAGCGGCGGCTGGACGAGGTGTACGCGGGCATCAAAGAGGTCATCGAGCGGACGCAGCCCGAGGTGCTGGCCATCGAAAAGCTGTTCTACCAGCACAACCAGACCACGGTCATCGGCGTGGCCGAGGCCCGCGGCGTCATTTTGCTGGCGGCGGCGCAGGCGGGGCTGCCCATTTACGAGTACACCCCCATGCAGGTCAAGCAGGCGGTGACAGGCTACGGCAAGGCCGTGAAAAAGCAGGTGCAGGAGATGACCCGGGTGCTGCTCCACCTGCCTGCCGTCCCCAAGCCCGACGACACCGCTGACGCGCTGGCCATGGCCATTACGTTCTGCCACACCAACGGCAACCAGCTCAACCGTTTCGTGCGGCGGGGCGTCGGGCCGATATAAAGAGACTCCGCTATTTGGCTCCCCCTGTTAGGGGAGCAGGCTGCGCCTTAAGCGCGGCCTGAGAGGTTTTATTTCAAATCAGAATGCAGGAATTTGTAGTATTTTAGAAAGAGATACGAACTATGATCTACTGCTTAACCGGAAAAATCATCAAAAAAGACCATGAGCGCGGTGGTGGTCAGCTGCGGCGGGGTGGGCTACTACGCCCAGTGCCCGGCCAGCGTGGCCGGGGGCGCTGCCCGGCGTGGGAAAAGAAACGACCCTGTACACCGTGATGAGCGTGACGGAGAACGATGTCAGCCTCTACGGCTTTGCCACCGAGGAGCAGCAGGCCTGCTTTGAGATGCTGACCGCCGTTTCGGGCGTGGGCCCCAAGGTGGGCCTTGCCATCCTGAGCGTGATGGAGCCGGACCGGGTGGCGCTGGCCATCTCGGCAGGCGACCACAAGGCGTTCAAGGCGGCCTCCGGTGTGGGGCCCAAGCTGGCTCAGCGCATTGTGCTGGAACTGAAAGACAAGGTGGCCAAGGGCTTTGTGGACGGCATCAGCCTGGAAGACGTGGCCGGAGCCACTTCTACAGCGCCCGCCGCGCAGGGGGGCCGGGCAGGCCATTGCCGCGCTGGTCTCGCTGGGGTACAGCCAGAGCGAGGCCGCCATGGCCGTTTCGAAGATCGATGCGACACTGCCCGTGGAGGAGATCATCAAGCTGGCACTGCGGGGCATGGCAGGCAGGAGGTAAAGCAATGCAGGACGAAACCGCGCTGTACGGCGCAAAAATGATGCAGCCCGGGCATGACGGTGGCGGACAACGAAGAAAACAGCCTCCGCCCCCAGCATCTGGAAGACTACATCGGGCAGGAAAAGGTCAAGCAGAACCTGAAAATTTATCTGGAAGCCGCCAAGCGGCGGGCGAGCCCATGGATCACATCCTGCTCTACGGCCCTCCGGGCCTGGGCAAGACGACACTGGCGGGCATCATTGCCAACGAGATGGGAGTGCAGATCCGCATCACCTCCGGCCCCGCCATCGAGAAGCCCGGCGACTTGGCCGCCCTGCTCACGAATCTGCAGGAGGGCGATGTCCTTTTTATTGACGAGATCCACCGCTTGTCCCGGCAGGTGGAAGAGGTGCTTTACCCCGCGCTGGAGGATTTTGCCCTCGACATCATGATCGGCAAGGGTCCCAGCGCCCAGAGCATCCGCATCAATCTGCCCCGGTTCACGCTGGTGGGTGCCACCACCCGGGCAGGCCAGATCACCGGCCCCTCTGCGGGACCGTTTCGGCGTGCTGCTCAAGCTGGAACTCTACAGCCCGGATGAACTGAGCCCGCATCATCCAGCGCTCGGCGGGCATCCTCGACCAGCCCATCACCCCGGAGGGTGCTTACGAGCTGGCCAAGTGCAGCCGGGGCACGCCCCGTGTGGCCAACCGCTTTTTGAAGCGTATCCGTGATTTTGCCACCTGCTGGGCGACGGCGTCATTGACCGGGATGTGGCCCTGATGGGCCTCAAGCGGATGGACGTGGACGCCCTGGGCCTGGATGAACTGGACCGCAGCCTGCTGCGCGCCATCATTGAAATGTACAACGGCGGCCCGGTGGGCCTGGAAACGCTGGCAGCGGCTCTGGGTGAGGAAGCCGTCACGCTGGAAGATCTCTGCGAGCCCTACCTGATGCAAATGGGCTTTCTGACCCGGACGCCCCGGGGCCGCTGCGCCACGCGGCTGGCCTACGAGCACCTGGGCCTCAAGGCCCCGGAAACCGGGCGCAGCCCGAAGACAACGGACAACAGAGCTTGTTTTTAACCGACTCGCCCTCTCAGGCGCTTCGCGCCAGCTTATCCTCCCTCTGCAGCGTTTGCGACATCTCAAAGATAAAGGGAGTCTTTTCGGAGGGAGAGCCAAGAATAGGACGGAGAGGGAATGTGCTTTTAAAATATGGAGGTATTGATTATGGGAAAATATTTTGGAACCGATGGCGTGCGCGGTGTTGCAGGCGCAGACCTGACCTGTGAGCTGGCTATGAAGATCGGCCGCGGCGCGGCTGCGGTGCTTACCGGCAGCACCGGCCACCGTCCGCGCATCCTCATCGGCAAGGACACCCGCCAGTCCGGTGATATGCTGGAAGCGGCCCTGTCCGCCGGCCTGTGCAGCGTGGGCGCGGATGTGGAAAGTCTGGGCGTGGTGCCCACCCCCGCCGTAGCCTATCTGGTGCGCAAGTACAACGCCGACGCCGGTGTCGTCATCTCGGCCTCCCACAACCCGATGGAGTTCAACGGCATCAAGATTTTTGCCGGTACCGGCTACAAGCTGCCGGACGAGGTGGAGAACGAGATCGAGCCTACATCGACAACGACTGCGCGGGCATTGAGCTGAAGACCGGTGCCGAGGTGGGCCGTGTTTACCGCCGCGATGACGGCCTGCAGGACTATGTGGACCACCTGTACGAATCCATCAACGGCGACCTGTCGGGCCTGAACATCTGCATCGACTGTGCCAACGGTGCGTCGGCTGCCGTGGCCCGGCAGCTGTTCCCCCGTCTGGGCGCAAAGTGCACCTTTATCGGCATTGCACCTGACGGCCCCAACATCAACAAGGACGTGGGCAGCACCCACCTCGACAATTTGGAAAAGGCCGTCGTGAAGGGCGGCTTTGACTGCGGCATCGCATTTGACGGCGACGCAGACCGCTGCCTTGCCTGCGACGAGAAGGGTCGGGAGATCGACGGCGACAAGGTCATCGCCCTGCTGGCGGTGACGATGAAAGATAAGGACCGTCTGGACGGCGATACCGCTGTGGTGACGGTCATGTCCAATCTGGGCTTCATCAAGTATATGGAGAGCCAGGGCATCCACACCGAGAAGACCGCCGTGGGCGACCGCTATGTGCTGGAAAACATGCGCGAGAACGGCTACGCCATCGGCGGCGAGCAGAGCGGCCACGTCATCCTGCTCCACCACACCACCACCGGTGACGGCGAGCTGACGGCGGGCAAGCTGCTCAAGTTGCTGGCCTAAGAGCGGCAAGAAGATGAGCGAGCTGAACGGCATCTATGAACAGTACCCCCAGGTGCTGGTGAATGTGACCGCCAATGCTGCCCAGAAGGCCGCCTACAAAGAGGACGAAGTTCTGGCCGGTTTCATTGAGAACGAGCAGCAGAAGCTGATGGGCATGGGCCGCGTGCTGGTGCGGGTGTCCGGCACCGAGCCGAAGATCCGCGTGATGGTGGAGGGCCAGGATCTGGACGCCATCCACCGCTGTGCAGACCGGATCGTGGAAAAGATCAACAAACGAATTCTGAAACAGTAAGAAACGGAGAAAAAGAAAGGAGAACGCTATGCGCCCTGCAGATACCTGGAAAGATTACGAGCTGCTGGATGCCACCGACGGCAACCGTCTGGAGCGCTGGGGTGAGACCATCCTCATCCGCCCGGACCCGCAGGTGGTGTGGAAAACGCCCAAGCAGAGCCCCCTGTGGGCAAAGGCGGACGCGGTGTACCACCGCTCCAACCAGGGCGGCGGCGAGTGGGAGTACAAGCGCCGTCTGCCCGAAAAGTGGAAGATCAGCTGCGGCGAGGGCGAGGATAAGCTCACCCTCATCGTCAGCCCCACCGGCTTCAAGCACACCGGCGTGTTCCCGGAGCAGGCTGTCAACTGGGCATGGTACGCCAAAAGATCCGTGCCGCAGGCCGCCCGGTAAAGGTGCTGAACCTGTTCGGCTACACCGGCGGTGCCACGCTGGCCTGTGCGGCGGCAGGTGCCACCGTCTGCCATGTGGATGCCTCCAAGGGCATCGTGGCGTGGGGCAAGGACAATGCCGCGGCAAGCGGCCTTGCCGACCGGCCAATCCGCTGGCTGGTGGACGACTGTGCCAAGTTCGTTGCCCGCGAAAAACGCCGCGGCAACACCTACGACGGCATCATCATGGACCCGCCCAGCTACGGGCGCGGTCCCGGCGGTGAGATCTGGAAGCTGGAGGACTGCATCTACGACCTCATCAGCCAGTGCGAAGAGGTACTGAGCGATACACCGCTGCTTTTTTTGCAGTGAACAGCTACACCACCGGCCTGTCCCCGGCGGTCATGGAATATATGCTCAAGACCACGCTGGTGCCCCGCTTTGGCGGGCAGACCTCCTGCGACGAGATCGGCCTGCCGGTAACTGCTACGGGCGGCGTGGTGCCCTGCGGCGCAACGGCCATCTGGGAAGAGTAAAACGTCATTTTAAATGCCACCGCCCTGCAGCTTTGGCCATGTTCAGACGGAAAATAATCCAAAAGTTTTTGTGTTTGTCGGGCCTGCGGGCCGCTCCAAACACATTTTCAAAAAATTAAGAATGGGGTACAGCCCCTTTCAGAGGGGCGCACCACCAGAAAGAGAAACACAAATGGAAGAGACGATTTTAACAGCACAAAATCTGAAATTCCGCTACGACAGCGACCAGCCGGTTTATGCACTGGACGGTGTCTCAACGGAAGTAAAGCGCGGCGAATATGTGGCCGTGTTGGGGGCGAACGGGTGCGGCAAAGTCCACTCTGGCCAAGCATTTTAACGCCATCCTGCTGCCGGAGAGCGGCAAGGTCTACGTGGAGGGCATGGACACCGCAGACGATGACAAGATCTATGATATCCGCCAGACCGTGGGCATGGTGTTCCAGAACCCGGACAACCAGATCGTCGCAACAGTTGTGGAAGACGACGTGGCTTTCGCGCTGGAGAACCTGGGTGTTCCGCCCGAAGAGATGCGCCGCCGGGTGGACGACGCCATGAAGATGGCCGGCATCTATGAGTACCGCGAGCGCGCGCCCCACAACCTTTCCGGCGGCCAGAAGCAGCGCGTTGCCATTGCGGGCGTTATCGCCATGCGGCCGGACTGCCTGATTTTGGACGAAGCCACCGCCATGCTGGACCCCCGGGGCCGTGAGCAGGTGATGCAGACTATCCACTACCTGAACAGGAATATGGGCATCACCGTGGTGTCCATCACCCACTACATGGAGGAAGCTGCGCAGGCAGACCGTGTGCTGGTGATGAGCAAGGGCCATGTGGTGATGGAGGGCACCCCAAAGAGGTGTTCAGCCAGACCGAGAAGGTGCGTTCCCTGCATCTGGATGTGCCGCAGGCTGCAGAGCTGCGGGACGAGCTGGTGAAGGCCGGCATCCCGATGCCGGAGGGCATCATCGACACCGGCGAATGCGCACAGGCTCTGTACGAGCTTTTGCAGTAAGGGGGGCAGACGCAAATGGCAGATATCATCAAAGTAGAACATCTGAGCTACGTCTACAACCCCGGCATGCCCAACGCGGTCACTGCGCTGGACGATGTGAGCTTTACGGTGGAAGAGGGCGACTTTGTGGGCATCATCGGGGCCACCGGCTCCGGCAAGAGCACCCTCATTACCCACATGAACGGCCTGAACAAGCCCACCAGCGGCAAAATTTATATCGATGGCCGCGACCTGTGGGCCGAGCCCGGAAAAGATCCGAGATTTTCCGCTTCCTCACCGGTCTGGTGTTCCAGTACCCGGAGTACCAGCTGTTCGAGGAGACCTGTTATAAAGATATCGCGTTCGGCCCCAAGAACATGGGTCTGGACGAAGCCGAGATCGACCGCCGCGTGCATGAAGCCGCCGATTTCGTCGGCCTTGACCCGGCCCTGCTGGAGCGCAGTCCCTTTGAGCTTTCCGGCGGCCAGAAGCGCCGGGTTGCCGTGGCGGGCGTTATGGCCATGAAGCCCCGCATTCTTGTGCTGGACGAGCCTGCTGCGGGCCTTGACCCGGAGGGACGGGACGACATCCTCAGCGAGGTGAAGGAGTACCACAAAAAGACCGGCACCACTGTGCTGCTGGTGTCCCACAGCATGGAGGACATTGCCAAGTATGCCAACCGTGTTCTCGTGATGAGCAATAAGAAAATTGCCATGTACGACACGGTGGAAAAAGTCTTTGCCCGCGCTCCGGAGCTGCTGGAGCTGGGGCTTTCCGTGCCGCAGGTGACGAAGATCTTCCTCAAGCTGCGGGAGATGGGGTGGATGTGCCCGCTGATGTGTACACCATCCCCTATGCGGTCAAGATGATCCTGGAGGCCAAGCGCCGCCGGGATGCAGGCGAGAGCCTTGTGCTCCCGCGGGAAGCAAAGAAAGGAAAGGAGGTGCTGCCGGATGCTGAGAGATATCACCATTGGCCAGCACTTCCCGGGCGACAGTCTGGTGCACCGGTTCGACCCGCGCCTGAAAGCTGGTGCTGACCATCGTCTATATCGTGCTGCTGTTTGCAGCTTCCAATCCGCTGGGCCTTGCCCTTTCCATTCTGTTCCTTGCAGCAATGTACAAGGTGGCAAAATCCCCGGCAAAATGATCCTCAAGAGCTTAAAGCCCATCCTGCCCATCGTGATCTTCACAGCGGTGCTGAACCTGTTCTTTGTGTCAGGCGAGGGCGAACCGGTGGTGCATATCTGGTTTTTGACCATTTATGCCGAGGGCGCGCGCTATGCGGTGCTGATGGCAGTGCGCGTCATGGCGCTCATCGCGGGCACCAGCCTGCTCACCTACACCACCAGCCCCATCGTGCTCACGGATGCCATTGAGCAGCTGCTGAAGCCCTTGGGCAAACTGCACTTCCCGGTGCATGAGCTGGCCATGATGATGAGCATTGCCCTGCGCTTCATCCCCACCCTCATTGAGGAGACGGATAAGATCATGAACGCCCAGAAAGCCCGCGGTGCCCAGCTGGACACCGGCAAGATGACCGACCGGGTAAAAGGCGCTGGTGCCGGTGCTCATCCCGCTGTTCATTTCGGCCTTCCGCCGTGCGGACGAGCTGGCCATGGCCATGGAATGCCGCTGCTACCGGGGCGGCGACGGCCGCACCCGCCTGAAGGTGCTGCGCTGCGAAAAGCAGGATTATATCGATCTGGCCGTGTGCATCGCCTGCTTTGCAGTGATCCTTGCCTCCCGGCTGGTGTTCCCGAATTTTAAAGGAAAACCCCTCAGTCAAGGTTTTGACAGCTCCCCGAAACAGCTTTTTGCCCTGGACGGAAGGTCTGTTCTTTTCAACAGAAGTAGATATTTCCCCTTATAGCGCATAAAGCTCCCCCCTTTCTTTGGGGGAGATGTCACCGTAGGTGACAAAAAGCCGTGACGGAAGAGGGTTCCATGCATGAATTTTTTTACTTACCCTTGCCTACGACGGCACGAACTACTGCGGGTTTCAGGTGCAGCCCAATGGCCGGAGCGTAGCTGCATGCCTTTCAGGACGTCCTGCAGGCGGTGCTGGGTAGTCGGCCCGACATCAAGGGCTGCAGCCGCACCGATGCGGGGTGCACGCGCTGGGCTTCAAGCTCAACTTCCACGCCGATACCCGCATCCCGGCGGCAAAGCTCCCGCTGGCGCTGAACCAACATCTGCCCCCGGACATCCGGGCGCTGGAAGCGCAGGTGGTGCCGGAGGATTTTCACGCCCGCTATGCGGCCCATACCAAAACCTATCTCTACCGCATCCACAACCACCCCATCGACTCGCCTTTTGACGCGGCTTATTACACCCGGGTGCCCCGGCATCTGGACGAAGCCAGAATGCAGGCGGCGGCGCAGCAGTTCGTGGGCAGGCACGATTTTCTGGCCCTGTGCGCGGCGGGCTCTTCCGCTGCAGCCCATGGCGATACCGTGCGCACCATCACGGACTGTCATGTTACCCGCAAGGGGGACGAGATCGACATTGAAGTGACCGCCGACGGCTACCTGTACAACATGGTGCGCATTCTGGCGGGCACTTTGTGCGAAGCGGGCGCAGGCCGGCTGGACCCGGCGGAAATTCCCGCCATTCTGGAAAGCCGTGACCGCAGCCGCGCCGGGCCGACCCTGCCCGCCAAGGGCCTGTTTTTGAAGTGTGTGGAGTATGATCTGTAAGGAGAACCATTCATGAGCAAAATTCGCCGCGGCGGACCATTCCGCCAGGGGAGACGCTTTCTGCCGGACGCGTCGAATATCTGGAAGCCGCCCGGGCCCGGGTGCGCACACGGCGCATCCGCCGCACCGTCATCATCGTAGCGGTGCTGACCATCCTTGTCCTGTTTGCCACCGGCGCGGTGGGTCTTCCATTGCGCGCGCAAAAGACCTTGTGGATACTGCCGTCATCGCGCTGGCACCAGCCGCAGGCTGGCCGCAGCAGACCGGCATCACCGACCCGGATGCGGTGGCGCAGATGTCTGGCAGCTTTGTGGAGATGGGCGGCGACAGCTGCGTGGTATACAGTCTTGAGCGGCACCCGGCTCAACAGCATCCAGAGCGGCTATGCCCGCCCGGCCATTGCGGCCGGCAAGACCCGCTTTGTGCTGTACAACCGCTCTGGCAGTGAGCTTCGGGTGGAAAGCCGCACCCAGAACCTTTATACCAAGACCATGGACAGAACCATCTCCTGTGCGCCGTGGCAGATGCCGGACAGGTGGCTGTTGTGACCGACAGCACCGACAGCGTGGCAAAGCTGACCGTTTACAATTCCAGTATGCAGCAGCAGCTGGTCTGGAACCTGACCAGCGAGCAGGGCGTTCCCCTGCGCATGGCGTTTTCGCCGGACAGCCGCCGCCTTGCCGCAGCCGCTGTATCGGCAGTGGGCGGCCAGCTGACCACCAACCTTTATGTACTGCCCCTCTCGCAGGGCGACCCGGTATGCCTTGGCTCCGAGAACAGTGTGCCCCAGTGGATGGGCTGGATGTCCAACGGCTTTTTGCTGGTGATCTATGAGAACCGCGCCGTGCTGTACAACACGAGCGGCGGCAGCGCAGGCGAACGCGCCAGCTACGATTTTGGCGGCGGCACCCTCGTCAGCGTGTCCAACGACCAGTAACGGTGCGGCCCTGCTGCTAAGCAATGGCCAGACCAGCACGGCGGTGCTGCTGGACGGGGAGCTGACTGTGGGTTACAGCGGCAGCGTGCTCTCGGCCAGCCAGATCATCCGGGCAAAGAACGACGGCTTCTACCTGCTCACCGACAGCACGGTGGAGCGCTTCAACAATGTGGGCGAGTTCCAGTGGAGCCAGCCGCTTTCGGCCCGGCCGCAGGCACTGGATCGAGGGCAGGCAGATCATGGTGCTCAGCGGCAACACGGTGCAGGTGGTCACACCGCCGGAGCAGACAGCTTCCAGCGGACAGTGACTTTTTTAGGTGAGAAAATCATGCGGAAATAGCACTCTTGCGGGGAAAGTGATAAAAATAACAGGGAAAACAAGGTATGTTCAAGAATCCGTCATTTCTTTTTGATATCATATGCACGGCAGCATGGATCATTCTGGTGGTGCGCTATGCGCGCAAGGGCTTCCTTGCGTCCATGGTGGGGCTGGTGGGCAATCTGCTCAGCCTGCTGGGTGCCCACCAGCTTTCCGCCGTCTGTGCCGGATGGGTGTTCGAGCACATGCTGGCCGGCGGCTTCCGCACCCAGATCGCCGCCAGCATCGCCGCAGGCGGTGCGGTGGACCTTTCCGGCATTGCGGAAAAGTATGCAGGCTTCCTGCCTGCTTCTTTCCGCGCTTCCATCGTGGCAGCCTGCGAGCGCTACATTGGCGCTGTGCTGGCCGATAACGCGGTGGTGCTGGCCGATTCCATTGTGGAAAACGTGCTGCAGCCGCTGCTCACACCGGTGATCACGCTGGTGCTGTTCTTCTTGTTCTACGCGCTTTTGCGCCTGCTGGTCAGTATGCTGGTCACGGTGCTGGGCCTTGTGAACAAGCTGCCGGTCATTGGCACGGTAAACCGCGGCCTTGGCTGGCTGGTGTGGGCGGTGCCACGGCGCTGCTGGATATCTATTTGGTGCTGTGCATCCTGTGGGGTATCATCGTCATCACAGGCGGCAACCTGAATGTGCTCAACGATACGGTGATGAGCAGCAGTCTTTACTACAAAATCTTCAATCTCTTCAACCCTTTCCTGTAAAGGGTTTTGCATAAAGGAGGAACTATGGTCTGTATTCGATGCCAGAAACGTCCGGCGATCATCTTCATCCAGCGGATGGACAATGGTCAGATGAAGCAGGAGGGCTACTGCCTGCACTGCGCCCGTGAGCTGCACATCAAGCCGGTGGACGATCTGATGAAGCAATTCGGCATGTCGGATCAGGACCTCGATAACATGGAGAGCCGCATGGGAAGCATGATGGAGGAAATGGGGGACTCGAACCCGCTCTCCATGATGATGAACATGGCAAACGGCGGCGAGGACGCCGACCCGACAGCATGGACGAGGATCTTGTGCCCGGCAGCAATGCCACCTTCCCGCTGGGCTTTACCAGCAGCGACAAAAAGGATGGCGACAAAAAGACCGACCGCAAAAACGGCAAAAAGCCGCCTAAGCGCAAATTTTTGGATACCTATTGCGAGAATCTGACCCGCAAGGCCCGGGAAGGCAAACTGGACGATATCATTGGCCGCGACCGCGAAATTTACCGCACCATCCAGATTTTGAGCCGCCGCCAGAAGAACAACCCCTGCCTCATCGGCGAAGCCGGTGTGGGCAAGACTGCCATTGCCGAGGGCATTGCGGAGCGCATCGCCAAAGGGGAATGTGCCCATCGGCCTGAAGGATAAGGAAATCTATCTGCTGGACCTGACCAGCCTGGTGGCGGGCACCCAGTTCCGCGGCCAGTTCGAGCAGCGGGTCAAGGGTCTGATCGGAGAGGTCAAGGCGGCGGGCAATGTGATCCTGTTCATCGATGAGATCCACACCATCACCTCGGCCGGTGAGAGCGAGGGTGCCATGAACGCGGGCAACATCCTGAAGCCTGCCCTCTCCCCGGGGAAATTCAGGTCATCGGCGCCACGACGTTCAACGAGTACCGCAAGTATATCGAAAAAGATCAGGCGCTGGAGCGCCGTTTCCAGCCCGTGCGGGTGGAAGAACCCAGCGTGGCCGATACCCTTGCTGTGATGAACGGCATCAAGCACTACTACGAGCAGCACCATCATGTGCAGGTGCCTGCCGATGTGCTGCTCAGTGCCACCGTCACCCTCAGTGAGCGGTATATCACCGACCGCTATCTGCCGGATAAGGCCATCGACCTGCTGGACGAGGCCTGCGCCTGCTGCAATCTGGCCCACCCGGTCATTTCCGAGTATCTGGGGATGCAGAAGGAGCTGGACGCCCTCAAGCAGGAAGAAGCCGAGATGGAGAACGCCGATGTCAACGAGCCCATCGACTACGAGCAGGTGGCCGAGCGCAAGACCCGCATTGCCAAAGCTCGAAGCCGACCTGCCCGCAAAGCAGGCCGCTGCCAGTGAGATCCAGGTGACCATGGACGATGTGGCCAAGGTCATCGAGCTGTGGACCGGCATCCCGGCGGTGAAAATCCAGGAGACCGAGTTCGCAAAGCTGGCAAACCTCGAAACAGAGCTCAAAAAAAAGATCATCGGGCAGGACGAGGGCGCCGACCTTTCGGGCCGCCGCCGTCCCGCCAGCTTCATCTTTGTGGGCCCCACCGGCGTGGGCAAGACCGAGCTGGTCAAGCAGCTACGAGGATGTTCTGAACGCTGCCGGCATCAAGGGCGGCGTGGAGCTGGGCAAGGTGGTTGCCGGCGGTGCCATGATGGGCCCTGCTGTGGGAGAACCTGAGCTACCCCACCACCAAGACCACCTCCGGCCTGATCATGCTCAGCGCCGCTGCCGCACAGCCGCAGGTCAGCCCCTGCATCCCGCTGCGGCCGCTGCGTGAGTACTACCCCACATGGGTCTGGAGCCCGTGGAGGTCAACCAGGCTGAAGAAAGCAAACCCCATCAGCGACCCGCCCGCTGTGGTCACTGGCATCATTCTGGCCATGAACGTGCCCGTGGGCATGCCCATCGGCCAGCTCATCATCGGCGACCTGGTTGTGTCCAGCGCTACCCGCTGAAAGTGGCTGACCCCTCCTGGGCTGGCCTGCTGGACCTGTTCATGGGCGTGCACGGCGGTGTTCTGGGCGAGACCTGCGCTCTGGCCTCCTGTCCGGCGGCCTGATGTTGAGGAACCTGTACATCAATGACCTGACCTGTCAGACCTCGTATGGCTATATCAAACCCGCAAAACCTGCAAAGGAGGC
>VOFG01003443.1_pt1 | contig 92849 bp, 102 predicted proteins | sample 5384171 | NCBI WGS metagenome assembly VOFG01 (sample SAMN12384726, study PRJNA508395) | human gut metagenome | isolation source: healthy gut F | host: Homo sapiens
ACTTCCACTGTCAGTCCCGATAATCCAACCGTCAATCCAGTAATCAAGGTAACGCCAACGCTGTATATTCCCAGCAGGACTGCAAAAATCCCGACCCAAAAGAGCTTAGCTCCCAGCATTTTCGGCATGGAAACAGGAATTGTCATGATGTTTTTCAGCGTATCATGGGTGGATTCTCTGTCAATCAGCCAGCTGCCAATCATCACCAGTGAAATCGGAAAAAAACATCTGCGTATTGCCCCAGACAACATTCTCAAACAGAGTTACATCTGCCAGAAAGAAAGCATAAGCCAATGGCATGAAAACAGAAAGCAGCAGAGAAATAAATACCAAGGGCTTCCGTTTTAATTTCAAAAATTCGCATTTGATTAGTTTAAGCAATTCCTTCGCCCCCTGTCACACGCTTGAAGTAATCTTCAAGACTTTCTTCACAAGTATACGCCTCTGATACCTCCAATCCGTTTTCTACAAAGGCAGTTACAATTTTCCCCACAGGCAGATCAAGGTTGTGCAGGCGCAGATTGTGGTCGTCCTGTATGGAAAAATGGTTTTCATGGAAATTGCGTTCCAAAATTCTTGCCGCCTGTGCAGTATCAGAGAGTGTAAACCGGATATGCTTACTGCTTTTTTGCTCCAGTTCAGCAAGGCTTTCTTCTTCCAGCAATGCGCCGTGGTCGATAATTCCAATATCGTCAGCCAGCAAGGAAATCTCCGAAAGAATGTGACTGGAAATCAAAATGGTTTTTCCTCTTGCGTCGCAAAGCTCCCGAATAAAGGAGCGTACTTCTGCAATACCGATAGGATCGAGACCGTTGATCGGTTCATCCAAAATCAAAAGTTCTGGATCGTGCATAACGGCAAGGGCGATGGCAAGCCGCTGCTTCATACCAAGAGAATACTGTGAAAAGAGCTTTTTATCTTTGTAAGGCAGTCCTACCAGATCCAGAGCATCTTTGATGGCATGATTGTTTGGTACACCCCGCAGAGTAGCAAAAATACGCAGGTTCTCTGTGCCGGTCAGATTGGGATAAAAGCCGGGAGACTCAATCAAGCTGCCGATACGGGGCAGCAATTTCTTTTCATTCCCCTGCAAGGGTTTTCCCCCAGATTTTGACCTCTCCGGAAGTCGGCTTCGTTAAGCCCAACAGCATTTTCATGGTAGTAGTTTTTCCGGCTCCGTTTCTGCCCAGCAGACCATAAATTCTCCCACGCTTCACATGGATATTTAAGTCAGCCACACTCTTTTGTGAGCCATATTGCTTCGTCAGATTTTTTGTTTCAATGATGTAATTTGTATCCATATTCAAAACCTCCTGTTCTGTAAGGTATTCTATCACGCCAACCTTGCATTAACCTTGCCGCAACCTTGCATTAACCTTGCAATTTGAAATCCGGCAAAAATGACAAAGGTTCCCGCCATAAAGACGGGAACCCGCTTAAATCTCCAAAGGAAAAAGCAACATAAATTCAGTTCCTTCTCCCGGAAAGCTTTCAACTGTTATGCTTCCACCCATCTTTTCTACAAGCTGATGGACAATAGAAAGACCAAGTCCGCTTCCTTTTTCGGAGCGTCCTTTATCACACTTATAAAGCCGTTCAAAAATGTGTTTCAAATCTTCTTTCTCAATTCCCACTCCATTATCCGCCAGCAGCAGCTCCATGTTATTTTCCTTCTTCGATAGGGAAATTTTGATTTTGTCCGCATGGCTGTGAGCGATTACATTTTGAATAAGGTTATTGATGATCCTCATATAGCTGTCCATATCCAATCTTACCCGGACAGGATGTTCGGGAATATCAATGTCATACTCAACCTGTTTATCCTCAAAAATCGGTATCCAGTCAATGAGGATATTTCTTGTCAGCTCTGCGGCCTCAACACTCTGGATCTCCAAAGCAAACTCGTTAGAATTTAACTTGAACCAGTCAAAGAGTACATCAATATATTCTTTCAGATCATGGGCTTTCCGGCGGGCGGTTTCAATATAATCATCCCGGTCTTTTCCTGTGACCAGTCCTTTGTGTGCAGCGTCAAGATACCCAATCAGAGTAGTAAGGGGCGTTCGCACATCATGGGAAAGGCTCGTCATAAGCTGGCGGTTGGTTTCCTCTGTCTGCCGTACAGTTGAAAGTCTGCTTTCATAGGCCACAACGATCTCATTGATTTCATAGGCAAGAGGTGCTGTCAGTTCATTTGTTGCAGATAGAATACGCCGATTGCCATTTCCATTTTTCACATCAACCAGTGCATCGGTCATTTCTGCAATTTGTTTTTTACACGCCGGACAAGAAAGATGGAGGTCAACACAGCCACAACAGCAATCACAATGGACAAGAATACGATAATTTCCATGCTGACTACACCTCCTTATTAAACCGGTAGCCAATCCCTTTGACCGTTTGTATATACTTTGGGCTTGAAGGATTGACTTCTAATTTTTACGAAGTCGGCTGATAATCGCCATAATGTTACTGTCATCATAGAAATATTCTTCGCCCCATACTTCCTCATAAATCTGCTGTTTGGTCAAAATTTTCCCTTGATGTTTTGCACAGTACAGGAGCAAATCAAATTCCTTTGGGGGCAGTTCAAAAGTGCCGTTTGATGTAGTAACAGAACGATTTTCAAGGTCAATCTGCAATCCATCAAAATCCAGCTTTTGTATGGCTCCGGCTTGCTGATTAAAGCGGGTGTAGCGGCGAATGAGAGACGCAATGCGGGCAATCAGTTCATCCATATCAAACGGTTTTGTAAGATAATCGTCCGCTCCGGCCCGTAAGCCTCGTACTTTAGAAATGCTGTCGTTTTTAGATGTGAACATCAAAATCGGCAAGCTGTACTCCTTGCGAATTTCTTCCAGCGTTTCAAACCCGTCCATGCCGGGCATCATCACATCCAGCACCACAAGCTGATACTCCTGCTCTCTTAATTTTTGTAAGCCCTCTTTTCCGGTATTACAAAAATCAGCTTCTATGTTTTCTGCTTGTACGCTACGTTTAATCAAAGCGCACAGTTCTCTGTCATCATCTATAATCAGGATTTTATTCATGATGCAACCCCTTCCCTTGTTTTGTCCTTCCGTCAATCGGCTTTTCTGCGTTCTTTGGGATCAGCCAAACCCCAGCCATCTTCACGGCGCCGGGAATGCGCCCTCCGGCGCAATAATAATTTACCCTACGAGGTGTCACGCCCCACTTTTCGGCGGCCTCTTTTAGTGTCATATAATCCATTATGCACCTCCACAGAGTACATTATAGTTCTCTTTCTCGAACAATGCAAGGAACGAAATGTGAATTATAAACTTCAACCAACCTGCATATAGCAACATTCCACGGGCGAAGTATGAATTATACAATGTAACCGGGTGATGTTATATGGCGAAAGTTGAAGACTGCCCCGGCTTTGAAACCTTCGGCGCAGATGTCAAAGCCGCACGAGAGGCAAAGCGTCTGGCACGAAAAACATTGGCAGAAATGGTTGGGATTGAATGGCGGTATCTTGCCAACATTGAGAATCAAGGTGCGATTCCGAGCCTGCCTGTGATGATCCAGTTGATTAAGGTCTGCGGACTTCCCGTGGAACGGTATTTTAACCCGGAGATTATGCGAGAAGAAAGCGAACAGCGGCAACGGGTCAGCCACAAGCTGAAGCTTTGCCCTGAAGAATACCTGCCGATTATCGAAGGTGCCATAGACGGGGCGCTCAAAATGGAACAGACTGCGAAGCAGAAGGAGGACGCATAATCGCGGCCTCCTTCTGGCGTTTCTGTATCATGTTTCCCTGCACTTTTCCAAAAGTTCCCGGCACCTCTGCTGGATTTCTCCGGTTTCTGTCACAGTCAGTTCACGCTCGTTTCCGGTAATTTTATCTTCCAGAAAGTTGGCGTATGTACCCAGCAAAGCGTTCCGTAAATCCTCTGGGGTTTTCTGTATCTCGGCGCTATACCAGTCATTCCGGTGGGGTTCCCATGCCATCAATGTATAACCGTGGCTGGTCTGAACCACCTCATACAGAGGGTCATCATCCAGATATGCCTGAAACACTTTCAAAACCTTTTCAAAGGTCAGCATTTCCCGCACCTCCCATTCAGCTGCAAATCAGTTCCCTGATTAAAATTTCCTCAATCTGTGCCGTTAATGTGTTCATCAGCCCCACCCAACGCATAGGATCACAGGCTTTCAGTTCCTCAGTGACACCCGCAGCCTCCATCATGTGAGGTAACATGGTGTCCATACGCTCCTGCGCTGTCCGGTCAATCTCTATCAGGTGTGGATACAGCTCCTCGCTCATCAGCAGTTGGTTGTAGAGAATGGGACGATGTTCCTTCAGGTAGGACTTTCGCATCCTGCCGTACTTGCCGATAGAAGTTTCCGACTGCACAGAAAGTTTTTTAGGTTGGGTATATCATAATCTCCGCAACGAATGTAAGTCAACTTACTCATATTCATTCTCCTTTGCTCCATGATGATTAGACTGCTGCGCTGGCTGCTATGCTGCCTTTGTGCGGTTCTTCTTTCGGCAGCTGCCCGACAGTAGAAAAAATACCTTTTTTTTCATATCCTCAGCCCGGATCAGGGCTTTCTTAGCGTCCATTTCCGCTTTTTTCTTCGCCTTGATTTTGTCCTCATACCGTTTCTGTGCGCCGCTGGCTTTCCGCTTCAAATAGTTCTGATGGAGCCTGTCCTTGCGTTCTTCTTTTTTTCCGCAATTCTTCCTGTTCCTCCGGGGTTAAAGGAACCGGCTGTAAGGATGGTGGGATATAGCGTCCTAAAAAATTGAAGTAGATTTCAATTTCCTGCGTGGTGTCCTGACTACCTTTTCGGGCGCGTTCATGGACAATGATTTTCTCTACAAACTCGTTGAGCATGGTATTTGTCAGCATGTCAAAATTCTCGTACTTATCAATCAGGGCTATAAATTTCTCCGCTGATTTCTGGCTTTGCTCGTAGCCGGTCACAGCCTTTTCCAGCTCCGCAATTTCAATCTCAAGTGCGTCCTGCTCTTTGGCATACTGTGCGTCCAGGGCCTCATACCGGGCGTCCGGCAGCTTGCCCAGGGCATTGTCCTCATAGATTTTGCAAATCAGCTTTTCCAGTTCCCCGGCCCGCTTTTGGGCAGCAGCCAAACGCCTGCGCTTTTTCGATATATCGGCACTCTGTTGAGCAACCTGCGTTTCCTGAACGGTGTGAATAAATTCCGTCCGGTCATTTCTCGAATATTCAGCGATAGCCCGGAGCGTGTCAGAAACCAATGTCAGAACAGCACTCTCATTGATACGGTGTTGTGTAGGGCATAGTGTCCCACACGGAACTTTGGTATAATTGGAACAGGTATATTGAGAAATCCGCCTGCCATTGTTGGTGCGGTGGACATACATCTTGCCGCCGCAGTCGGCACAATAGAGCAAGCCTGTGAGGGGAGCCGCTTCGCCCCAGCCGTTTGGATAACGCCGTACATTGCTGCGGATTTTCTGCGCCAAATCAAAGGTCTGCTGGTCGATAATGGCTTCATGGGTATTCTCAAAGATCGTCCATTCGTCCTCAGAAACATAGTGGCTTTTCTTGTCCTTAAAGTGCTTGCGGGTCTTGAAATTGATGGTGTGCCCCAAATACTCTCGTTTTTTCAAAATGTTCACGATGGTAGATGATCCCCATCCATAGGGGTCTTTGACCGGCTTTGAACGGTTCACACCCTCGTTGAAGCGGGCAAGGTGTACGACAGGAATTTCAATCCGGTCTGCGGATAGTTTGCAAGCAATCTGATAAGGCCCATATCCCTCCAGCGTGAGGGAAAAGATACGGCGTACCACTTCGGCGGCCTCTTCATCTACCAGCCAATGCTCCCGCTTTTCATCCCACAAGTAGCCGTAAATCACGGTGCCTGTCAGGTGCTTACCGCTCATGCCTTTTGACTTAAACACAGAGCGGATTTTCCGGCTGGTATCACGGGCGTAAAATTCATTCATGATATTGCGGAAGGGCGTAAAATCGTCGTCGCCTTTCAGACTGTCCACGCCATCGTTGATGGCAATTAACCGAACGCCGCGCTGCCGCAAAAATGACCTCCATGACCCAACCGGCCGTCCTTTCAGATAGTCACGCCCCAACCGGCTCATGTCCATCATGATGACGATTGCCTCCTACACGCCCTGCCTCCACTTCGCCCTCCATCATCGCCAAAAATCTCATGGGGCGGTCAAAAACTAAGGGTGACCTGAGATACCATCATCGGTAAAGTGCGTAGGGTTTGGCTTTTCTCGGCTTCCAGTGCATCAAACATCAGGTCCGGGTTTTTGAACTCCTCGTCAAACTTCCATGGCGTTGATGAACTCATCTGTTTTTTGGATATACCCAATAAGCGCGCATACAACAAGGTTTCTGGAAATCGTCTCCGGCCTTGCCTTCGCCTTTGGTATTGGCGATCAGCGTTGTTACCAGCTTCAAGATGTCCTTTTCGCTATGGATATAGGCGAAAGGGTTATAGTGCATGGACTTCTTGAAGTTAATGGTATTTAGGACCTTGATTCGGTACGGCTCATAAATGACCTTGCCGTGCTTATCCTTCATGGGCTTTCCGTCTTTCCCCAGCTTGGGTGCGCCCCTTTGGAGCATTTTTCCGCACTCCACCAAAATGGTTCCCTTCGGGTCTGTGACCACATAGGAACTGTGCATCTGCATCAGATTCGGTTTGAGCCAGAAGCGGGTCTTACCGGAACCGGAGCCGCCAATCACCAGCACATTTTTGTTTCTGGCGGTCTTTGGGTCCTTGGGGCGGCTGTTCATGGTCAGGCTCTCCGTTTTCGTCAGAATCACATTGTTCTGGAATACCGGGTCGATGTAGGGTGCAATGTCCTCATGGGTTCCCCACCGGGCGGAACCGTATTCCATGCCGTGCCTGTACTTCTTGGCGTTCTTGCTTTTCAGGTACACAGCCAGCCGCAGGCCGCCGCAGCAGCACAGGCCCACCAGCAGGTCCAGCGGGTGCAGGCTGGGCCACCAGCTGGCCAGCGCCACCGGCAGCGTGGAGAAGAACGAGAGCATTTTTGCCGAAGCGTCCGCACCCACGGCCATCCGCCACGCTTCACCGAAGTTGGTGGAGAAAAGCCCCATCAGGATATACGGCAGATTCAGCAAAATGAGCTTTTTGATGTTCAGCTGCTTTTTCATCGTTCCAGCTCCTTCCGCTTGTTCCGGTCCACGACGACGTGTTTTACCAGTTCTTTGAACTGGCTCAGCTTTGCCAGCACGGACGGGCGCTCGGATTTCTCCGCCTTTCTGACCTTTTTCCCGGTGTACTCGGTAAAGGCAGCGGTCAGGGCATCCGCATCCCGACCCTTGAAAAAGATCAGGTACTTGGGTGGGGAGCTGCTGCGGTCCTTCTTCACCGCATAGTCCACGCCGTATTTCCGGGCGATCTTCTCAAACTCCTTGATGGAGGGGTCGGTGATCTCGATGTTGGAAACCCCTTGGTTTTGACCAATCAGCTGCTTCACCGTCTGCTTGCCCTGGGGCTTCACAGGCGCGTCACGGCTTCTCTGCTTTTGCAGCTTCTTTTCCTTGCGGTGGGCAAGGTACTTGCTGATGGCGGCTTTGAGCAGCCTGCCGGTGAACTTTGTTCCGCTGACAACCAGCGTTAAAGTCCTGTTTTCCACTTCTTCCTGCATTTTCATCGCCTCCTTTCCACAAAATGTGCAGGGGTGGTGCATTTATTTCTAAGGCGGGACCACCAGCCGCCGGAGAAGGTATTTCTTCATCGAACCGCCCTCAACGAATTTGCTCAGAACGGTCATAGAGCAAATCTCCATTTCTGACCTTTGCATGACTGAGAATCTTGATCTGTCCCTTTGCCTGACTGTCCAGAGCTTTTTCATAGCCCTTATCTGACAAAAACAGGCGGGTTCGTTCACCTTTCCAGCCCACCGGGGAGTCATGCGTCAGCACATCAAAAATAATCATGTGCCGGGTGTTCTCAGCAAATCGCTGGAGATCCATGTAGTCATGGCCGTGATAGTTCTGCGCTCCAGCTTTCTGGCGCATTTCTTCCATCAGCTGACCGATTGTTTTGCCTTCTGGCATAAAACTCACTTCCTTTCCCACTCTCATACAACCATCAAAATCATGTCTCTCAGCTGAGCAAAGTAGAGTTTGCCTTGCGGGGTTATCAGCGTATAGGAGCCGATATGCCCGTGATTGCAGTAGTCTTTGACACAAAACAGTCCTTCATTGGCTGGCTTTGCATAGGGCAGTACATTACCGGATGCGGTGCGGTACACAAAACGCTTTTCCAGAAGGAAACGGACAAACCGACGCTCCGGGACAAGCAACTCTTTGGCGGTGGTGCGGAGGTTGGTACTGTGATTGAGGTCGATGAACAAATCATAAAAGGCTGCCTTACTCTCCAGCAGGGCATTTTCCTCTCGTAGCGACGCATTTTCTTCCCGCTCAGCAAGCAGCTCGGAGCAGAGCTTTATCAGAGCTTCCGGAGAAGTGGCTATCTCCCACAACTTCTCTTTTGTGAGATAGGCTCCGTGCTTGCGAATGGCAGGTAGAACTTCATCAAACACCCATTGTTCAAACCGTTCCGCTGACGGCAGTTTACTATGGGCGATCAGACGATATAGATCACCTTCGGGGATAAAGAGCATTTCGACCATTTGTACCGCGGGGCTTCCATCTGCCTTTTTCCCAGTCTGGACCCCTATGGAACATTTCGTTCCACCCCTGGTATGGTCGCGGACGGCTTTGCGTGGATTGGTATATCCCAGCGCTGTTGCCACATCTGTACCGCAAAATAATACTTTGCCATTCTGTTCCAAAGTGCGAATGCTTCCGAACTCTGGACTATTGAAAATTTCAATCTGATTCATGCTGTGCCTCCTTTGGTGTAATACAAAAGCGGCTGATTACCAGCCGCCTGCGTGCATATCGTGATTTACCAGTGAAGTGTAGTGGTTATTCATGGTGGTAGGAGCGTTGAACAGCACTGCAAGCAGGTACTGCTTGATGTTGTGTACCTGGGTGGTGTTCTTTTGCAGACAGTCCATGACAAACTCGATGTGAGAGCTGTCCAGCTTCAAAAAGCGGGAGCGTACAATTTCATGAGGAAAGTCCGCACCAGAGATCCGGGTGGTCTTTCGTTTGGCACAGACCGTTTCTACCAACAGCTCTACGATCTCATTCAGGTCATCCAGGTAGAGAGGATAACGCTGCTTCAGACAATCATACTCGATATTCTCCAAAATCAATTCCCGATAATTTTCTATCTCTGTGACAGACATCGCATCCCTTCCTTTCCGTTCCGGCGGTATTACCGCCGCTGTTTCCCGGAAGGGAATGGAATCGGTATTTGATCCATGAGTATTTTGTTTTTGGGTATTTGATTTCTTAGTATTTAATTGTGTTGGATTTTCCGGTAACGGATTTACCGCTGACGGGTTTACCGTTATCGGGTTTTCCGACAACGGCTTATCCAACATCGGTTCTCCCTCGATGGGACGCTCAAAAATGGTATACTCATTGGCTGCGAATTTACCAGAAGCATCAGTTGTCTGTCTGCGCCGAATGTATCCGGCTGTTTCAAGCTCATTGACAGCAGAGCGGATTGCATCTTTGCTTTCTCGATTGATATAGCTGAGTCCTGACAGCGTATAATCCCAGTCATCAGGCAGAGATAACATCTGCGACAAGAGACCCTTTGCCTTCAAAGAAAGTCGTTTGTCTTTTAGATGAAAATTGCTCATAACCGTGTAATCGCCAGTGCGTTCTACACGAAAAACAGCCATTTACTTCACTCCTTTCATTTCTCAGGTATGAAAAAAGCCGCAATTCATAAAAGAATTGTGGCAGCGGTTAGGGTCTGTCTGTATCTTTTTTCTTGCGTCGGTAGGGGCGTTTTGGCATTGGTGGTTTATCAAACAGATCCCTTTCCTGAGAAAATGGTAAGGTTTGAAAAACACGGTCAATCTCGGTGGATTCCATATCACGCTGTGAGCGGCAATCTTCTTGAATAGCTTCTCGGATTTCTCTTACAGTACACATATTCATTCCTTTCCTTTCGTTGTATCGGTTATGAACGACGGTGTTTTTTAGGCTTGAAGTCGAGGATATGCCCCTCAATAACATGGGCATATCTCTTAATTTTGATTTCTCGACGCTGCTGGCTTTGCAGAGCTGACTGATACCCGTCCTCTGTGAGAAAAAGCCTCATTTCGTCACCAGGTTCTCCATAAGCAGTAGGGCGCAAGACAGTAAACTCAATCATCCAGAAAGTGCTGTCCCAAAATCGCTCCACTGCAAGAATGTTGTGGCCTTTCAGTTCCCTTGCTGCAATATCTTTCATAGGCTCTCCCTTCATCGTTCCTGATCTCGTTGGCGTTTTTTCTGCCATTGTTCCAGCAGTTTAATAATGGTTTCCTGCATTTTGGCCGGTGTATAGCTTTTGGGGAAATACTTTCGTAAGGTATCGCTGCTCAAGGTCACTTTATCCAGATCACCCTTTTTTTCCTCTGACATGATGGCAAGCATCACATCTTCTGACAATTTCCCTTCCTGGCTGAACTTTTTCATTCGCTGAGCCTGAGAGAGAGAAGGGGTAGCCTGCTCATAGTCCATTGTTTCCACCAGCATTTGCTGTTCGTCCGGTTTCAAAAAAGAGAGTTCATAGGCTGGGTTAAATGCGATTTTCTTTTCATCCACCATATCCAAAAGCTCTGGAATCAGTTCAGTCAAACGAACATATCGCATTACCTGGATACCGCTTCGTTCACCGGCTTCTTTTGCCACCTGGTCTCTGGCGCTCAACTTCTGTTCAACTTGAACAGAAGTCAGGTCTGTTCTTGCTCCTTGATGTTTAATGGCTTCCAGCTTCATTTTGTAGGCAAAAGCCCTTTCACTGGGGAGCAGATTTTCTCGCTGCAAATTGCTGTCAACCATAATAATTGTGGCAGCATCGTCATCCAAGTCGCGCACAATGACAGGCATGGTTTCTTTTCCGGCCAATTCGCTGGCTCTGCGGCGTCTGTGACCGGCTACCAGCTCATAACCGCCATCAGGCAGTGGTCTGGCAATCGCAGGAACCAACACACCATACTTTTTGATGCTGTCTGCGGTTTCTATCATTGCATCATCATCCTTGACCTTGAAGGGGTGATCCTTGAACGGATGCAGTTCAGATAGGGGAATTTCCTGAATTTTTTCCAGTTGCTCGTCTTGCCGACTTTCTTCTGTAGAAAACAGGTCATCTACTGAGGCCAGCTCTATTTTTTTCGCGCTGCTTTTCAAGTTTCAATACCTCCTTCGTCAGATTTTTGTAGCCCTCAGCCACTTTGCCATTAGGATCATGGGCATAAATGCTTTTTCCTTCAGCACTGATTTCTTTAGCCCTGACAGAATGAGGAATTTCTGATGTAAACACCTTGATCTTACTGCCATAGGTTTCGCGCAGAAGAGCGGAGATTTCTTTGGCAAAATTGGTTCGGCTGTCTACCATCGTCAGCAGAATCCCATCAATTTGCAGCTTGGGATTGATTTGTCTGCGAACCTTATTGATAGTTTGCAAAAGCTGCTCCAAACCTTTAGCTGGAAGATACTCTGCCTGGACGGGGATTATAACCCTATTAGCGGCAGCCAGTGCATTGACCGTAAGCATACCCAGGGAGGGCTGGCAATCAATAAGGATATGGGAGTATTGCCCCTTCAGCGTGTCCAGATATTGTCGCAGAATGGTTTCTCGGCTCATAGCGTTTACCAGAGATACCTCCATACCAGATAGCTGGATGTCCGCAGGCATCAGGTCTACGCCCTCAGGGTGGTGCAGGATACCCTCGCCGGGACGAATTGGTTCATCCATCAAAATACGGCCCATAGCGTCTGACAGTGTAAAGGGCAGCTTATCAGGCTGAGGATTGCCCAAGCTGATGGTCAGGCTTCCCTGTGGGTCTCCGTCAATCAGAAGGACTTTCTTCCCGGACTGCGCCAGACCAATTCCAAGATTGGCACAAGTGGTTGTTTTGCCGACACCACCTTTTTGGTTGGCTATGGCAATAATCTGTGTATTCATGATTTCACCTCATTTCTTTCTAAGTTTAGATATGAAAAAAAGTGCCTGCTTTACCTTTCCTGAGAAAGATAAAACAGGCACTTTCACTGGCTCAATACCTCTTGTAATGAACCTCTATGTATGGTAAACTATGTCCACGATACCATGAATATAATTAAGTCTCGACGGGAATTGAACTTTTGGCTAACGCCAAATTTCGCGCCTTTGCAAACAGAGTGCAAACAATAGGGGGCTAAAATCCTTTGTTTTTGCTTGATTTTGCTTGTACAAGGTTTATAGCGAACATGGAGAAAAGCCTTGATATAACTGCATTTTCTTTATCCCTGTTGATAGGGAATATATGCACTGGGTCCATCTCCTAAGCACTAGTTGAGGGTTCGATTCCCCCTGGGAACAGTCAAATTTTGCAACAATGATGACCACAATTCATTGTTGCTTTTTTTTATTTATAGGTGCTTACGAGCACCGAATGCCGCGACAACGAGCGTGTAACGCGAGTGAGTTCAGGGAAAAGGAGAGAATGCCTATGGCAGAAAAAAACAGACGAACGAGTTACGGATGAAAAAGTGGTAGAAATTGAAATGGAAATTTTCTAAATATGTGCCACAAATCTTGAAAAAATCTTGATTTGTGGCATAATAAATATATATTTTGATTTGGAGATGATGTTATGTATATAAAGTGTTAGAAGATGTGGAAAATCTATATTGTTAGAGCAGATTAAAGAAGAATTTATTGAAAATGGGTTTGATAGAGCGCATATTATTACCATTAATTTTGAAGATTTGCAATTTGAAAAAATAAGAACTGCAGAAAAACTTAATTCCTATGTGAATGAGCAAATCAAGGATCATGACAAATACTTGATTTTTTTAGATGAGATTCAGCATGTCAGGAGCTTTGAAAAGGTTTTAGCTTCCTTTCGGGCAACATTAAATTGCTCAATTTTTATTACTGGAAGTAATTCGAAATTGCTATCCGGCAAGATGGCAACATTGTTGGTTGGAAGATGTGTTGAATTTAGAATAATGCCATTTTCCTTTGCCGAAAGCTACGAATATGCTACAGCTATAGGAAGAAATATATCTCCGGATGAGTTTATGATTGATTATATCAATTGGGGTGGCTTCCCTTTGCGTTTTTCGTTTACAAAAGAAAGTGATATTAAGAGATATTTGGAGCAGACATATGAAGGTATCTTAGATAAGGATATTATTACTGACAGATCAAAGGTTAATAGACAAAACTTTGAAAGAGTAGCAACATATATTATGGCAAATGCAGGAAAGGAATTTTCCAGTAAAAACATAGAGAACTATTTTATACATCAAAATGCAGATACTTTGGATAAAAAGACGATATACAGATATCTTGATAAAATGGAAAAGGCTTGTCTAATTGATCGTGTAAAAAGATTTAATATTGTAGGAAAACAGGCAATGTCGTATATAGAGAAGCAATATGCGGTAGATACTGGTTTTCGCATGATAAATACAAACTTAGTAAATTTTGAGGATACCTTTTTTCTTGAAAATATAATTTATAACGAGCTAAAAGCAAGAGATTATGAAGTCTTTACAGGAAAAACATATAAAGGGTGAAATTGATTTTGTTGCAATAAATGGAAGAAAGAAATGTTTTATTCAGGTGGCATATTATTTGGCTGGCAAGGAAACGATTGAAAGAGAGTTTGGTGCTTTTAAGCCAATTAGTGATGCATCACCGAAATATGTGTTTTCATTAGATAGATTTGATTATTCAAGAAATGGAATTGCACATATCAATATTGTTGATTTTCTTTTGGGTAAGAAGGATATTAATTTATCATAACGCCACAAATTAAGAAAAAAATTTAAAATTGTGGCTTCTGGAAAAAATCATATAAAAGGGCCAAAGAAACGGACGCCAGAAGATGATGAACATTTCAGCGAGTCATTTGAGAGGATGATACGCATGGCAATTCAGAACAGAGAAGGAGAAAACAATGGCAAAGAATGTCTGAGTACTCTGATTGAGTTTTTGAAAGCGACGTCTTGCACATACTATTAGCAGACAGTATAATAAATACATCGAAGCAGTTTCAAAGAAATGAAAAATTTTCGACTTTTGAAAGTGGGTGACGATATGAAAACAATTACAAGAGCAAAGTATCTCGACAGAATCATTGAACTGAATGGTACTCCTGACATCAAGATTATCACGGGCATTCGTCGATCCGGTAAGTCCAAGCTGATGCAGGCGTATATTGAGTATCTGAAAAGCCATTTTGAAAATATCAATATTATCTTCATTGACTTCATGGATTTGGCGTATGAAGAAATCAAGGAATACCATGCCTTACACGCTTATGTGGAAGAACATTATCAGGAAGGTAAAACGAACTACCTGTTTGTAGACGAGGTTCAGATGTGCCCCAAGTTTGAGTTGGCAATCAACAGCCTGTACTCTAAGGGAAAATATGACATCTATGTAACCGGCTCCAATGCTTTCCTGTTGAGTGCGGATCTGGCAACTCTGTTTACCGGACGCTATATTGAAATTCATGTGTTTCCTTTCAGCTTCCAAGAATATTGCCAATATTATGATGATGTTAATGATAAAGATAACCTCTTTGATGATTACGCTATCAAGGGCGGTTTAGCAGGTTCTTACGCTTACAGAATCGAAAAAGACAGAACAAACTATATCAAAGAGCTCTACGAAACGATTGTTACAAGGGATTTGGTGCAAAAATATGCGCTCCCGGACTCTTTGGTTTTACAACGTCTGAGCGAGTTCCTTATGGATAATATCAGCAACCTGACTTCTCCTAATAAGGTCAGTCAGCTGCTGACAGCAAATGAGACTCCGACCAATCATGTAACCGTCGGCAAGTACATTAAGTATTTGTGCAACGCTTTTGTATTTTATGATATTAAGAGATACGACATCCGAGGCAAGAAATACCTTGAAAGCTCTGAAAAGTTCTATTTGTGTGACAGCGGTATTCGATATGCAATACTGGGAAGCAGAAATATGGATTACGGCAGAGTATATGAAAACATCGTTTGCATTGAACTTCTTCGCCGTGGATACGATGTCTATGTCGGCAAGCTCTATCAAAAGGAGATCGACTTTGTTGCTCAGAGAGGCAGCGAGAAGATTTATATTCAGGTCAGCGACAACATTTCCGGGCAGGAAACATTTGAGAGAGAATGCTCTCCTCTGCTTCAGATCCGAGATGCTTATCCGAAAATGATTATTGCCAGAACCAAACATCCAAAATATAGTTATGAAGGAATCGAAATCCATGATATAGCCGATTGGTTGCTACAAGAATAAACAAGGCGAAATATCTCCGTCATTCTCTTTTGAAATGATGGAGAAAGGAAAAATATGGAATATTCGGCAATTCTTCATGATATGGATAAAAGATTCTGCTATGCAATCGATAAGGATTTATTCGTGATACGTGTGCAGGTAAAAAAGATGATATAAAAGAGATCATTCTCCATTATGAGGACAAGTACATACCATTGGAATGGAAGGATACGCGAAAGAGGATTCCGATGAAGAAGGTTGCTACCTCACAGTTTCATGACTATTATGAGGCACAGCTTCAGATGCATTTGATATGTCTCCGCTATTATTTTGAATTTACGGATATGCAGGGAGAAAAGGTATATTACGGCAACTATGAGTTTAGCAGGGAATGCATTACAAACAGGGACAGAATGTTTGACTGTCCGCAGAACCTTCGGGAGGAAGAAATGTTTGAGGTCCCGGATTGGGCGGCAAATAAGGTTGTGTATCAGATCTTCCCATCCCGTTTTGCAGCATCACAGCCAATAGACAAGGAACTGTGGTATAAAGCACCCATTACGCCTAAGGATAATCTGCATGGTGATCTCAGAGGAATTATGGATCATTTGGATCATATTCAGAAGCTGGGAATAGATGTTATGTATTTAACACCTATTTTTAAATCGGATTCCAGCCATAAATATGATACCACTGATTATTATCAGATTGATCCTTCCTTCGGAACAACAGAGGATCTTAAGGAGCTGGTGCAAAAAGCGCATGAGTGTGGAATGAAAGTAGTGATGGATGCGGTATTCAACCATACAGGAAGAGATTTTTTTGCATTTAAGGATATTATAGAAAAAGAAGATAAATCCAGATATCTGGACTGGTATTTTATCGAGAGATTTCCGCTGAAGGGTGAAAAAGGAGAAACTCCTAACTTCAAATGTTTTGGTTATTATGGCGGAATGCCAAAGTTAAATCTGAAAAATCCGGAGGTTGAAAAATTCGTTACAGATGTTGCATGTTATTGGATTAAGGAATGCGATATCGATGGATGGAGAATGGATGTAGGTGACGAAATCAGTCATTTCTTCTGGAAGCGATTTAGAAAGGCTGTTAAGGCAGTAAAAAAGGATCTGCTGATCATTGGAGAAATCTGGCATTATGCAGGAGATTTTCTTGAGGGAGATGAATGGGATACGGTCATGAATTATCCTTTTTACCTGAATCTGATAGATCTGCTTGCAGATGAAAAGATCAATGTCAGCCAGTTTATACAGAATCTTGGATATTTGAAGGGGCGCTTAAACAAAAAATGCTATCCTCTAATGTGGAATCTGATCGACAGCCATGATACAGCAAGATTTCTACATCTATGTGATGATAATAAGAAAAAGCAGCATTTGGCTGCAGCTTTTCAATTGTTATTACCGGGAATGCCCATGATTTATTACGGAGATGAGTATGCGATGCCCGGAGCAAATGATCCGGATTGCAGACGTGGCATGTACTGGGATGAAGAATACCAGGATAAAGAGATGTTTGAATGGTATAAGCAGCTGCTGAAGGTGCGAAAAAACCATGCATGTATCGTAGAGGGTGAACCGATGGAACTAGCTGCAAGGGACGAGGAAGAGACGATCGTCCTGACCAGAAAAAATGGAGAAGAGACACTCGCTTTGATCTTCAACTGCAGCAGCAGCGCAAGAATGTTTAATGAGTATGCGCAAAAATATGATTTACTTAGAGAGAATCCCTTTGATGGAAAAATAGAGGGACTTGATGCCGCTGTAATAGTACTCTAAGAATAATAAGATGAGAAGAGTATAGAAACAAATTAAAATATATCGTTGGAGAAAATGTTATTATGAAGAAAAAAATAAATTATGCAGAAATAATGAAGGAGACAGGGATCCTGACTGTGGCGGTGGCCATCATCGCGGCAGCAGTCTACTTTTTCCTGGTGCCAAGTCACGCGTCGGTCAGCAGTATTTCCGGTCTCGGCATTGTGCTGTCTAACTTTATACCACTTCCACTGTCGGTCATTACGATGATCATGAATGTAGTGCTTCTGCTCATCGGCTTTGCCACCTGCGGGAAAGAATTCGGGGTAAAGACGGTGTACACCAGTGTGATGCTGCCGGTATTCTTAGGACTTTTCGAGATGCTGTTTCCGAATTTCGGTTCCATGACAGACAGTCAGGAGCTGGACGTGCTTTGCTATATTCTGGTGGTCAGCGTGGGACTGAGCATTCTGTTTAACCGGAATGCGTCTTCCGGAGGATTGGATATTGTGGCGAAGATCATGAATAAATATCTCCATATGGAATTGGGGAAAGCGATGTCTTTGTCAGGGATGTGTGTGGCGTTGTCCGCAGCGTTGGTATATGATAAGAAAACTGTGGTGCTGAGTATCCTGGGTACCTATTTCAACGGAATCATTCTGGATCATTTTATTTTTGACAATAATATCAAGCGGCGTGTCTGCATTATTACGAAGAAAGAGGAAGAACTGCGCCAGTTTATTACAAGAGATCTGCACAGCGGTGCCACGATCTATGAAGCCATCGGTGCCTATCATTTTGAAAAACACAACGAGATCATCACCATTGTGGACAAAAGCGAGTACCAGAAGTTAATGAAATTTATCAATGAACTGGATCCCAAGGCGTTTATTACCGTATATAATGTATCGAGTATGAAGTATCAGCCGAAGACCGGGGCCTTTTGACCCTGACTTTGATGCCTACGGATTGTTCCGTGCTACGTACTCTCACAATCCTCCCCTCTATTCGCATATCGTGGGATTATCATCCCACTTTTATGCTCATATCGGGGCGGGTCATAAGGTCTTTCACCCACTTATGAGCAAGCTCATGTGGGCTTAGACCTTTTGACCCTGGCATCTTAATAATATGGTTATGGAGAAATGCGAAATGAAAAAGGTACGGAATATCGCAGTGATCGTTTTATCTGTCATATGTGTTGGAATTCTGGTTTTTTTGTTATGGAATTTAAGAAGTACAGAGGAGTCTGCACAGGAAATAATACCGGAAGTTCAGCCGGAGCCTATGTCGGAACAGAGTGTATCGGATTCTGATGTGAGCGGCAACAGCGCAGAGAACAGTGCAGATCTTACGGAATTGCCGGAGAAGGAAGAAAGTGAACCGGTGGAAACGGAAGATCCTGTAGAGCAGAGGGCAGAAGAACTCCTGGCAGGAATGACCTTAGAGGAAAAAGTCGGACAGATGTTCATCGCCCGGTGCCCGGAGACGGATGCAGCATCCAAGGTGACACAGTATCATCTCGGCGGATATATCTTATTTGCACGGGATTTTACCGGTAAAACAAAAGAGGAAGTAACGGCAGCCATTCAAAGCTATCAGAATGCTGCAAAAGTGCCTCTGCTGATCGGTGTGGATGAGGAAGGCGGCACGGTAAACCGAGTCAGCAAAAATGCGAACTTACGGGAAACGCCTTTTGCCTCTCCTCAGGAACTGTATGCGCAGGGCGGATGGGATCTTATTCGGAGCGACACACAGGAAAAATGTCAATTACTGCAGAACCTGGGAATTAATCTGAATTTTGCTCCGGTATGCGATGTATCACAGGATACAAATGATTTTATATATGCCCGCAGTTTCGGACAGGATGCAGAACAGACGGCGGTCTATGTGCAAACGGTGGTCGGTGTCATGTCCGAAGAGCACATGGGGAGTGTATTAAAACATTTCCCGGGATATGGCAATAACTCCGATACGCACACCGGTGTTGCTTATGATGAACGTCCTTATGAAACATTTGTAAATTCTGACTTTCTGCCGTTTCAGGCAGGAATCGATGCCGGAGCCGATATGGTACTGGTATCCCACAATGTGGTTTCCTGCATGGATGATCAGGAGCCGGCCTCCATATCTCTGCCGGTGCATAATATTTTGCGTAATGAATTAGGGTTTGACGGCGTGATCATTACCGATGATCTGGTCATGGAAGGAGTAAGGCAGTTCGCCGGGGATGCGGAGATTGCCGTAAGGGCGGTACAGGCAGGAAACGATATGCTGTGCTGCACCGATTTTGAAGTACAGGTACCCGCAGTCATTAAGGCGGTCGAAACCGGTGAGATTACCGAGGAACGTCTCAACGAATCGGTTCTGCGTATTTTGAAAATGAAAATAAAGCTGGGCATCATTGCGGATTATCAGAATTTTTCCCAATAAATTCTGTATAAATATTGTGGATATTCAGCAGTTCACAGATAGCAAGAAGCTTGTTAGGAATAAAAAGTAATTATGTAAAGAGAATTGATCTCGTTCTCTAATTGGTGAACTGATTCCATAATAGTATTGAAGCTTGGAATATCGCCATATAACATATCTTTCATAGCTTCATAATCATTGATGAGGGCTGGAAAGCGGTATTTCGGTGGAATCAGCTTTAAGGTGCCGGGAATTGCTTCCGGATATTTAGCCCATGCTCTTGGATAAAATTTCATTTTGAAATCAACTACTGTTTTCAGAAGATCTATGTGAGAGAAAGCAACATCTTTTACAGGGGTCTGGGCCATTCTATAAAGATCATAGTAATGTCTGGAATATCGTTGAGGCATGAATTTCAGTATTTTTCTGCTCAAAGATTTTTGGGTAGTATACAGCTGTATACGGTTCAATGCTTGCAATTTTAGCAGGTGTCCAGGCTGCTAATGCACCGATTTCCAGACGGATTACCTGTAGGGTAGAAGGATTTGTGAACAGATTTGGATAAGCGAAAATAACAGTCTGTTTGTCATTCTCATCTATGTAAATATTAGCGTCACACCCCAGTTGAATAAAGATGTTTCGGAAGACACAACTATTTCAAAAATATTTTAAATACCTGTGGACAAGCAAAAGGGAGTATGCTATATTCTATTTAAAGATAATTTTAAATGGGTAAGAAGATTATGAAAGAAACAAATATTTTTAAAGTATTGGCGGATCAACAACGGAGAGAGATTCTGATAATGCTAAAAGATGGCCGATTAAATGCCGGGGAGATTGCCGAAAAATTACAAGTCACACCGGCTGCTTTGTCTTACCACTTAAAACTGTTAAAAAGCGCCGACTTAGTATCCGAATATAAGGAAAAAAACTTTATATTTTACGAAATCAATACGACAGTTTTTGATGAATTAATTCTATGGATTAACCAGTTTGGAGGAGCAAAGGGATGAAAAAAATCATGTGGATTGTTGCGGTGCTACCAGTGGTGGTTGCAAGTATGATGTTACAGGTGATACCGGATATGATACCGCATAAAATCGGAATTTTTATTTTTCCGATAGTTATTTTGTGTGTTACATTCTTTTGGCACCTTTTAATTGGTACATTCGAAAAAAAGACCGTGAAAGCAAGTACGGATAAAGAACGTATGGAAGCAAATTCCTCCGCAAGGGTACTATGCGTGGTAGGACTATCGCAGGCTATCATGTTTGGAATTATGAATTATTGTATCCTTTATTCCTCTTGTGTGCAGGAAAATGTGAATGGTTCAAAGGTAACAGTTGATATTGCAAGGATTTCCTGCATCTTATGTGGAATTATTTTTGTTGTAGTAGGAAATTATATGACAAAGGCAAAGCGAAATACGGTAGTTGGGTTTCGAACGGCCTGGAGTATGTATAATGATAATACATGGAGAAAAAGTAACCGTTTTGGAGCCATCAGTATTGTTGTTGCAGGAGTATTGACCATTATTACGGCTGCATTTGCCAATGGAATAACCAGTACAATTTTATTATTGGTGTATTTATTATCAGCAACGATTATTGCAATATTATACTCGAAAAAGGTCTATGACCAAGAAAAAAGAGAAGTTTGAGGTTGCACTTATATGGGAGAATGATTATTTATGAAAACAAAAGATTAGTATTAAGAAAATGGACAGAGGCAGACGCAGAGAGTTTATATGAGTATGCAAAAGATTCGGAAGTCGGCCCTATCGCAGGATGGCCACCCCACAAGTCCGTAGAGGAAAGCCTCGATGTGATCAGAAATGTATTCAATGGTCCGGAGTGCTATGCCATCTGTGAAAAAAGAGAATGGGAAAGCAATCGGTGCCATTGAACTGAAATTGAAGGGCCACACGGATATGACAGACCGTGAGGACGAGTGTGAACTGGGCTATTGGCTGGGACAGCCATTTTGGGGAAAAGGGTACATGCCGGAGGCCGCAAAGGAAATTCTGCGCCATGGATTCGAAGAACTTGGGATGAACACCATATGGTGCGGATATTATGAGGGAAATCAAAAATCCAAAAGAGTGCAGGAAAAGGTCGGTTTCGTGTACCATCATACCTGAAAATGTTCCCGTGCCTTTACTGAAGGAAGTAAGAACTGGTCATACAAATGTAATGACAAAAGCGCACTGGGAGGAAATAAACGAAGGAAGGTAACGATTTTGTTTGTTTTACATGCAATGTACGAGGGGATCGTAAAAGGTCCCCTTAAATGATATCATTTTGAAATATAGTTATTGCATAATTAGAAAACATAGAGTATGCTTTGTTTATAAGTACACTTCACTTATGAAAATTTCTATGTCAGCAAAAGCTGATGTCTGAGACTTTGATAAAAAAGTCAGCCGAACCCTCAAGATAATACAACAGAAGAATAAGGGGAGGCAAAACACCACAGAAAACCAGTTGTATCACAAAAACAGGTAAGCTATAATATAGATATGTATAGATTCCTTTTGCGTCTGAAAATATCTATAGTTGCCTGACACAAAAGGAGGAAATTAATTGAATACAGAATTGAAGAATGCGGTAAAAGCAGCCGATCTGAAAGCACAGTATGATGCAAGAGTGAAGCGGCTGGTAGGACACAAAAGAGTTCTGGCACAGATTTTGATCAAAACTGTGGATGAATTTAAGGGGATGAATCCCAAAACAGTTGCAAACTGCATAGAAGGAACCCCTTATATCAGCACTGTGCCTGTGGAGCCGGGGCTGACCAACGCAGTGCTTGACAAAAACGGACAGCGTATTGTTGGTTTTAATACGGAAAGTCAGGAGATCAACGAAGGACTGGCGAGATTTGATATTGTTTTTTATGTGCGGACGAAGGATGGTCTGTCGCAGATCATTATTAACGTAGAAGCACAGAAGGATGAACCGGGAGAGTACGAGATCTTAAACCGGGCAATTTTCTATGTCAGCAGACTTGTCTCTTCCCAGAAGGAAAGGGATTTTGAGAATTCCCGCTACGATGACATCAAGCGTGTGTATTCCATCTGGGTATGCATGAATATGGATGAGAATACTATGAGCCATATCCACCTTACCAAAGAGGATGTGATCGGTTCCTATGAGTGGAAGGGAAATCTGGATCTGATCAACATCGTAATGATAGGATTGGCAAGGGAACTGCCGGAACATGATGAAACCTACGAATTACACCGCTTGCTGGGGGCATTGCTGTCCCAGGAATTGAGTGTAGATGAAAAGCTGAACATCATAGGAAATGAGTATAATATTCCCATAGAAGAAAATATGAGAAAGGATGTGAGCGCTATGTGCAATTTAGGCGAAGGAATTGAAGAAAAAGGAATTGCAATCGGACGAGAAAAGGGGCGTATAGAAGGCCGAATAGAAGGCGAAGCCGGCCTCATTCTGAAAATGTATAAGAATGGTCTGTCGGCAGAGCAGATAGCCTCCGCTACAGACAAACCGCTAGAAGAAGTGAAAGAAATTATTGCCGGAATATAACGGGCATTACGAAAACAGTACTTTTACCACGAGACAGAAGGAAGCAGCCTAAGTCGCAGAATACCTCCGGAAAAAGCAGATCATCCGGACATGGCTTAAGAGTATCCGTTTAAAATTTCTCGCAAAATGTCTTCCGGGCGCGGCGTGTGATCCGGGTATTTTTCCCGAAGGGGCGCCGCTGCACCATCCATAATATAAGGATGTCCCACGATATCCAGCATGGATACGTCGTTATAATTGTCACCGAATGCCATGACATCTGTAAGGTCAATACCAAGGATCCTGCAGATAGAGGTGACACCGATGCCTTTGTTGGCAAGGGTGGTATCGATCCAGTAAGGTCCCGCCACCGCACAGTTCGCCTGCTCCCAGCGGGGGACGAAGCGGTCAGCATAAGCCGCTACGCCGTCATGGAGATATACAGAGACCTTTACGATATCCTCCGGAATTTCGGAAGGATCCTGAATGACCTGATAGTTGTTGCCAATAAACTTTATTCTGTCCAGCATTCCCAGCCCACGTTCCATCAGATAAGCCGTATTCTGTCCGGAGAGCATGACTTCGCCCTGCCCGTCACTCCGGCTCCACAGATCTTCTGCAATCTCTTCCGCCAGGGCACGGGGCATGGGATTTTTCGCAATGCACAGCTCGTCCTTGTAGATCACGCCACCGTTTTCACATAAGAAAATACAGCAATCCGCCACCGGAGCGAACAGCTTCCGCAGACTGGTATACTGTCTTCCAGACGCCGGGCAAAACAGGATCCCCCGGTCATGAAGTGCCCGGATCTGGTCAAAATCTCGCCTTCCAATTCTTTTTTTCCATATTGTAAAAGTGTACCATCGAGGTCACTGCAGACTAATCTGATTCCCATAGTCGGAATTCCTTTCTATATGGTTCCGTTTTTATAATTCGTTCCCCATTCCTGCATGGCATCCAGGATTGGGCGCATGGTCTCGCCGAGGTCACTCAGGGCATATTCCACCCGGGGCGGTACTTCCGGGTAGACGGTCCGGGTGATCAGCCCGTCCTCTTCTATGGAGCGGAGGGAGTCGGTCAGAACCTTCTGGCTGATGCCTTCCAGACTTTTCTTCAATTCATTGAATCTCCAGGGGCGCATCATTAAATTTCTCATTATCAACAATTTCCATTTACTTCCGATCAACTGTACTGTGGTGGCTACCGGGCATTCGGGTAATTCGTCCTTCGTCAACATAAGATCACCTCTCAAAAGTATAAAATATAATGATGCCAGGGTCAAAAGGTCTAAGCCCACATGAGCTTGCTCATAAGTGGGTGAAAGACCTTAGGACCCGCCCCGATATGAGCATAAAAGTGGGATGATAATCCCACGATATGCGAATATTGGGTAGGGTGCTATGTGCCAGTGGCACATGTCTAGCACGGACCGAAGCGGAGCGGAGACGTGGGAGTGCGTAACACGGAACAATCCGTAGGCATCAATAACAATGTAACATGATAGGCCGCATCCGTCCATAGGTTACAAAAAGGTGCCTATGTAATAAAAAAGTGCGTACTTTTTTTGCCGTTCCGCTCTTGCTATTCTGTAAATGCAACGGGGCGAAAGCCTGAAAATACACATATTACAGGAGGTAAGTAAAATGGCATTAGCAAACATTTTTGGATGGAACAGACAGGACAAGGCACAGACAAGTGCAGCCTGCGGAACGGCATGTGGGGCAGCTGATAAGCCCACAGAAAAGCCAGCAGCCTGCGGAACGGCATGTGGAGCAGGGGATAAGCCCGCAGAAAAGCCCGCAGCCTGCGGAACGGCATGTGGAGCGGCTGATAAGCCTGAGGAGAAACCCGCAGCCTGTGGTACAGCATGTGGCGATTCCGATAAGTAAGTAAATCCAAAAGAGAAAGAAGGAGAGGGACAGGATGAGAAGTTATTTTTTCTTTTCAATGGCATATCACAGATGAATGTGACCAGCGCTGCAAGCACTGCTATATTTTTTCCGGGGAAGGCTGTAAGGAGTTGAAGAGCATGACCTGGCAGCAGATGCAGGAGGTCGTGGCGAACTGCGAGGACTTCTGCAAGGTATACAACAGGGTTCCGTATTTCTATATCACCGGCGGCGATCCTATCCTTCATCCCGATTTCTGGAAACTGATGGTTCTGCTGAAAAGCAAGGACATTCCGTTTACCCTGATGGGTAATCCGTTCCATCTGGATGATCAGATCTGCCGGATGCTGAAAGTGTGCGGCTGTGAGAAATACCAGATGTCTCTGGACGGTATGCGTGAAACCCATGACTGGTTCCGCAAGCCCGGCAGCTTCGACCTGACACTGGAAAAGGTCGGCTGTCTCAATCGGGCAGGAATCAAAAGTATTATTATGAGTACGGTGTCGAAGACAAATAGGAATGAGATACCGGATATTATTGATGAAGTAGTGAAAGCGAAAGTTAAGGTGTTTGCATTTTCGCGGTATGTGCCCACCGGCGGTGAGGTGGATACCAGTATGACGCCGCAGGAATATCGCAGACTTTTAGAGATCTGTGATGCAGAAGTTCAAAGCATATGAGGCAGCGGGATGCGAGACCTATTTTAATAGAAAAGACCACCTGTGGACGTTGTACGAATACGAGACAGGCCAGTTTAAGCTGCCGGAGAATGCATGCGACGGCATGATCTACGGAGGTTGTAACTGCGGCAACTGCCATATTACCATTTCTTCCAACGGGGATATCATGGCGTGCCGCAGAGTCACCGACAGCAGGGTGGCGAATATCTGGGAAGACCGGCTGGCAGACATCTGGGTCTGCCAGATGGAAAAATACAGAGATTATGATAAATTCAAGAAATGCAGCAAATGTGAACTGAAAGCATGGTGCAGGGGATGTCCCGCCGTGGCAAACGGTACTACCGGAGACTTCTACGGTGCGGATCCCCAGTGCTGGAAGACGAGAAACGAGATCACGGGAGAGGAGTTGTAAGATGGACTTAGCAACATGTTTGAAAAAAATGGAACTGGTGGGAGTGTTGGCGTTTGCCACAGTGGACAGTGACGGTGCACCACAGATCCGTAATATCAGCGCGATTCATTATGAATCCGATGCCATTTATTTTTTCACAGCAAGGGGCAAGAACTTTTGTAGGGAACTGTTAGAAGATGGCAGAGTACAGATCCTTTGTTATACAAAATATAAAGAGATGATCCGTATGTCCGCCAAGGCGTATGCTGTACCGGAGGAGGAACAGGCGAAATGGCGGGATATTATTTTCGAGGAACAGCCGTATTTGGCCAATGTCTATCCCGGTGATACAAGAAGTATCGGCATCATTTTCTGCATCGACCGGGCGGAGGTGGAATATTTTAATCTCGGTGTGAACCCTATTTTCCGGGACACTTATACACTGGGTGGTGGTACAATAACAAAAAAGGGTTATAACATTACCGAAAAATGCATTGGCTGTGGAAAATGTCGTACAAAATGTCCCCAACGGTGTATCGAGGAAGGAAAACCGTACCGGATACTGCAAAACCATTGCCTGCATTGCGGCAACTGTTATGAAAACTGTCCGGTGAAAGCGATCGTAAGAGAATGAACCAGAGTGAGAGAAGAAACTATTTAATACAAAAGCTGTTGGAAGAGCAGCCACAGTATGCCAAAATGCAGATTCCGGGGAGATGTGAGGAGCAGAAGACGCTTCTGCGGGCACTTATGAATGTCCGGATGCCGGGTGAACTTTCGGAGGAATTTCTGCAGATCCAGGATGCCTATCTTGCAGAGGAAAATGCCGGAAGAGGTATTGTAACATTGGCAGAGATCCAGGAGTTATCCACAGATCTCTATCTCTGGAAGGGAGATATCACCAGACTGCAGGTGGGAGCCATCGTAAATGCTGCCAACAGCGGTATGACCGGATGTTATCAGCCTTGCCATAACTGCATTGATAATTGTATTCATACTTATGCGGGGATCGAACTGCGGAATTATTGCAATGATATTATGCAACGTCAGGGATATGCGGAGCCCACGGGACAGGCGAAGATCACACCGGCATTTAACCTGCCCTGCGATTATGTGATACATACCGTGGGACCTATCGTACAGGGAAGGCTGACAGAGGAACAGGAACGTCTGCTTTGTTCCTGTTATGAAGCCTGCCTGCGTATTGCAGAGGAAAATAACGTGGAAAGTATCGCGTTCTGCTGTATTTCCACGGGAGTATTTATGTTCCCCAATGAAATAGCGGCGGAACTGGCAGTACAAACGGTGAAAAATTATAAGAATAAGACAAATTCTAAGATCAGGGTGATATTTAATGTTTTCAAAGAAGAGGACGAACGAATCTACAGACAGCTACTTAACTAAATTAACAGCGATAAAAGAAAAAATAGGGCAGGCGGATGCGGTTGTAATCGGCGCCGGAGCGGGGCTGTCTACGGCAGCAGGATTTACCTACAGCGGGGAACGGTTTGACCGGTATTTTTCTGATTTTGCCGCAAACTATCATTTTTCCGACATGTATTCCGGAGGCTTTTATCATTATGATACGCTGGAAGAATATTGGGCCTACTGGAGCCGGTACATCTACGTGAACCGCTATATGGATGCGCCCACGGATCTCTACGACCGGCTGCTTGCATTGGTGAAGGATAAGGATTATTTCGTGCTGACCACCAATGTGGATCACTGCTTCCAGAAAGCAGGCTTTGATAAGAGCAGACTGTTCTACACGCAGGGCGATTACGGTCTGTTTCAGTGCAGCAAACCCTGCCATCGCGGGACCTATGATAACGAAGAGACCGTGAAAAAAATGGTAGTAAGTCAGGGGTACTGCATCGAGGAAGGAGAACTGACGGTGCCGGAAGGCACACAGATCCGGTGCACCGTGCCCACCGAACTGGTGCCCCGATGCCCGAGGTGCGGCAGACCCATGAGCATGAATCTCCGGGCCGACAATACTTTCGTGCAGGACGCCGGGTGGGATGCTGCGGCGAAGCGGTATGAGAAGTTCATGGAAGATCACAGGGGACAAAACGTTGTATTTCTCGAACTCGGTGTCGGCTACAACACCCCCGGCATCATCAAATACAATTTCTGGAAGTATGCCTATAACTGGCGGAATGCTTTTTACGTCTGCATCAACAAGGGCGATGCCTATGTGCCGAAGGAGATCGAGAATAAGACGGTGGGAGTCGATGCGGATCTTGCGGAAGTGATAGAAAAAACTTCCTCCTTGACCTAAAGCTAACTTTAGGTGCCACAATGTCTTCAGAATGATTTTTCAATATATTTGAAAAAAGAAAAGGAGACAGAGCAGAAATGAAAAAACCATAGTAACTGTTCAGAACCCCCTGATTATTCAAGTAATATTTGAACCAAAACAGAGAAATTAATATTTCTGTTTTGCATTGTGTTTCCTGTAATCTGTGGATAATCAAACCACAGGTACTTCGTTAATTATTCTATTGTGGATTACTCCACAAATAAATGAAATAATCATGTTTCAAAGCTGTAATCTACAGCTTTTGAATAAATTTAGCAACACCTGAACCTTGAAATTTGATACTTATCCACCGTCATTTTGACTATAGTCAAATTTTCACGAATTCGCTTTTTCCTTGGTTTTCCTGTAAAATAGAAACATAAAAAACAGGAAAGAAGGTGGTCTGAATGCCAATTAATATCACGGAAGAATTTGTTTGCAATCTAATAGAGCAGAATGCTGCACTTATCGCATAGGTTGCAAATCTCTCCGAAACTGTTGAATCTCTTAACCAGACCATCAAGGATCTTCAGGAGCAGTTAAACAAAATCTATCTGGGAACCCTGATATCATTTTCAACTAAGTGGGTTCTGAACAGTTACGTTGATTTTAAATATATGGAAGAGGAACTGGCACGGAAATTTTTTTGCACCGGATTATCCGGAGATAGCGAAGAAGGCACTTGCCAGAATGCTCAGCCTGACAGGAGAACCGGTATTTGATGAGAAGGGGATGCTGCAGAAGGGTGTTATTGTAAGACATCTGCTCCTGCCGGGACATAAGAGGAATGCCAGAGAGGTTATAGAGTATATACATCAGAATTACGGAGACAGGGTCATCTTAAGCCTGATGAACCAGTATACTCCTTTGAGAGACTGAAGGAAAGGGAAGACTGCAGAGAGCTCTGCCGGAGGGTGACAAAGAGGGAGTATGAGGCAGTCATAGCGTATACACTTTCCCTTGGGATGGAAAATGTTTTTATCCAGGAAGGGGAGACAGCAAAGGAGAGCGTTATTCCGAAATTTGATGAGAAAGGAATTTTGGAAAGGCACAGCCTGACAGAACCCGGTAATTTTACCAGTTAATGAAAATGTTAATTATCGAAAAGTAACAAACTTATCTGAAATGAGGGCTCAGTGATTGACAATTCAGTTGGCGAATGGTATTTTGTAATAAAGATTAATCGATTAACTCAACGAAGGAATTTTTTTTACAGGTTTAGTAAATCGATTAACTAATGGAGGAATCCTCATGAACATGAAGGAAATTGCGCAATTGGCGGGTGTAACTGCCGCAACAGTTTCGAACGCGATCAACGGAACTGGGAATGTCAGTGAGAAAAAAGAAAAGAAATAATGGAAATCATTGAAAAGGAGGGTTACAGTCCCAATCGGTTTGCCAAAAGTCTCAGGACAAAAGAGAGCAACACGATTGGAATCATGGTAGAAGATATCACAGCGTTTCAGACACCACGGATCATTAACGGGATCAATAACTACGTTGAAAAGCAGGGCTATGCAGTGATCCTCAATAATATGAGTCTTCTTGAGAAGACAGGAAATCATTATTCTGAATTGTCCAGCTATCAGTCAGCAATAAGTAAAAGTATAAAGCTTTTTAACAAAACCCAGATTGACGGACTTGTCTATGTTGCGATGCATGACAGGGATGTAATGGAACTGATCCCCAAGCTGAGTATACCGATCGTCCTGGTTTACTGCTATGACACATCCAAAAGAACTATTATGTAACCTATGACAATATGGATGTTATTGCAGATGTTGCAGAGTACCTGGTGAAACATGGACATGAGAAAATCGGGGTGATCAAGGGGGCAGAGGATTCCCTGCCTTCACAGAAGCGTCTGAGAAGCTTTATCACACAGCTGGAAAAGGCAGGGAAGGAATTGAAGGAAGAATATATCTTTCCGGGAGCCTGGGAATTTGGAGATGGGGTAAAGGCATATGAAAGGTTCAAACAGCTGGAAGAAAAACCAACAGCAATCTTTGCCATGAATGATCTGATGGCAACAGGCTTTATGGATGCAGCACTGAATGACGGTGTACGGATACCGGAAGATGTTTCTGTGATCGGATTTGACAACAGACAGGAGTGCAGATTTACCAGACCAAGGTTAACAACAGTTGATATCCCGCTGGAAAAGATGGGAGAGAAGGCAGGACAGGTATTATTAGACCTGATCAGTGGCAAAACGCCTGAGAACAGGAAGGTTATACTGCCATGTGAATTCCTGGAAAAAAATTCAGTTATTTAAATCAACAGGAGGAAATATTATGCGAAAGAAAATTTTAAAGGTAATGATGTGTGCAATAACAACAATGACTTTACTGGCAGGATGCGGAAGCAGTAATACAGGAAGCACGACCGGATCAGCCGGAGATACTGCGGCAGAGGATACAGCAGAAACAGCGGATTTCGCAGGAACCAAGCTTGTGATTGGTGTGGAATCCGGTTCCCCTAACATTGAGTTCTTTAAGAATAACGTAAGCGAATTTGAAAGTGCAACAGGAATTACAGTTGAATGGGTAGAAATCCCTCATGATAATATCCATGAGAGGTTTGTACAGGAGGCAATCTCACAGAGTGGTGCGATCGATATTTATGATACAGACCAGCCATGGATTTCTGAATTTGCTTCTAAAGGATATCTGGAGCCGCTGGGAGACAAGCTTTCAGAGGAGGATAAAAGTGATTTCTATGAAGCTGCATTAGATGCATCTTCCTATAATGGAGAATTATATTCTGTTCCTTTCTTTGTGCATACACCGGTTGTATTCTATAGAACAGACCTGTTTGAAGCAGCCGGTATTACAGAATTTCCTAAAACCTGGGAAGAATATGAGGAAGCAGCAAAGAAGCTGACCAAAGACGGTGTATATGGAACGATCATTGAGGCAAAGCAGGCAGGAGAGCCGGTAACCCATCTTGTTGACTGGTTCTATCAGGCAGGCGGTTCCATTATTGACGCTGATAATAACGTAACAGTGAATTCACCTGAAAATGCGAAGGCATTTAACTTCATGCTGAAGATGATGTATGAGGATGAAAGTGTTATGCCGGGATCTATCGGATATGACAATGCAGATGTACATAATATGTTTATGCAGGGCAAGGTTGCCATGGTTAAAAACTGGCCTTATATGTTCGCTATGGCAAAGGATCCTGAACAGTCTAAGGTAAGTGACAAGTTTGCAGTAGCGGTTCAGCCTGCAGGTGAAGAGCAGTCTACAGCAGCCTGGACATGGGGCTTTGGTATTTCCAGCAGCTCTAAGAATAAGGATGCAGCATGGGAATTTATAAAGTGGGCAACATCCTCTGAGAAGCTGGCACAGCTCGGAATTGCCAATTCCAATCCAGTGCCGAGAACCTCATCCCTGGAGATCGTTAATAATGACAGTACCTTAACAGAGTTTGATAAGGAAAGCATCCAGGTTATGAGCGATGCACTCCAGTATGCACATAACGCAACAGAGAACCCTAATTTCCCGACAATCCAGAATGAACTGTCTTATACTTTATCAGGTATTATGACGAAGCAGGTGAGTGTGGAAGACGGATTAGCTCAAGCTGAAAAAGCAATTAAAGAAGCGATCCAGTAGGCAGACAGATCCCCATACGGTTTTTCTGTATGGGGATTTTTTAACCCGGAATATTGGTTTTATTGTAAGGAGTAGTGAAAAATAATGAGTAGAAAAACAGGAAGTATTTCTATCAGGGAGAAAAAAGACGAAGGGCAGGGTATTCACTGATAGCACCGGCATGTCTGGTATTGCTTGTTATATTTTTTGTTCCGCTGGTCTATGCCTTTGCCATCAGTATATCAGATTCAGATGCGATCATTAATAACAGCTTCAAGTTTGTAGGATTAAAGAATTACTTTTCTGTCATGACAAACTCCAAATTCCTGGCAGCACTAGGGCATACCTGCTTCTTTGTACTTACAACGATCACCCTGGAATTTATCATTGGATTTGTTGTTGCTTTGCTGCTGTACCGTGAGGTTGCAGGATCAAGGGTGTTCCGTCTTATCTTTGCTGTACCGCTGATGGTGGCTCCTGTTGTTTCAGGACTTCAGTGGAGATGGCTGTTTGCAGATCAGTACGGTATCATTAATGCCCTGATGAATAAGCTGGGACTCGAAGCACCCTTATGGTTTACCCAGGTTTCCACATCATGGGTGACCATTATTGTGGCAAACCTCTGGCTTGCTACCCCATTTGTTATCCTTGTACTGCTGGCAGGTCTTGGAGGGCTGTCAGAAGAGCTGAACGAAGCAGCATCTATTGATGGTGCGAACCGTACACAGACATTTTTCCATATCATCCTTCCCCAGCTTAAGCCAACGATCCTGATCATCCTTGTAATACGTCTGACAGATGCGTTCCGGATATATGATCTTGTTTATATCCTGACAGGCGGTGGTCCTGGTGGCGGAACAGAGGTGCTGAGCACATTTATCTATAAAAGGATCTTTTCAGACTGGAAATTTGGACAAGGATCGGCTGCAGCTTTTCTGGTTATGCTGATCATCTGTGTCTTAAGCTTTTTGTGCAATAAATGGATGAGTGAGGAGGAATAGTCGTGAACAGAAGAAAAGTAATGAATAGTTTGATTTTCCTGCTGCTGGCAATATTTTCCATAGTTACCCTGTTTCCCATTATATGGACGGCGATTACATCATTAAAAACGGATGTTCAGATGTTTGCGATCCCGCCAGATCTGCTCCCGCACCCGGCAACCCTGTCACATTACAAAGAAGTACTTATGGGAAATTTCCCGGCTTATATCAGAAACAGTATGCTGGTTACATTTTTCAGCTGTGCAATATCACTGGCACTTGGTATCCCGGCAGCCTACGGCTTTGCAAAATATGCAACTGAAAAGACAAAACCGGTCTTTGCAGCTGTGACTGCAGTCAGGATGGTTCCGCCGGTTGCCATGGTAATTCCTTTTTTCCTGATCATCCGTAACATCCATCTGAGTGATACCTTACTTGGACTGATCATTACCTATATCCCGTTTGAGCTGACACTGATCATATGGATGCTGAAAAACTTTTTCGGACAGATCCCAAGGGAAGTGGAAGAGGCAGCAGAGCTGGATGGACTTTCTGCATGGGGCATCCTGTTAAAGGTAGTCCTTCCGATGTCCAAATCCTCGGTAGGTGTTGCAGGACTCATGGCATTCCTGTTTTCATGGAACGAATTCATGTTTGCCCTGTCCCTTACCTCAACAAAGAGTGCGCAGACACTTACAGTCGGGATTGCCGGATATGTAACATCCTTCCAGACCTTCTGGGGAAGCATGTCAGCGACAGGGATCCTGTTTATGATCCCGGCATTTATTTTAACATTTATTTTTCAAAAGGATTTAGTGAAAGGTTTAACAGCTGGAGCTGTGAAAGGATAAAGTATGAAGATTAATGTATGGAATGAACAAATTCAACTGGAAAATCCGGAACTGGTTATTGGACGGATCGCAAAACCTGTTATCCTCGAAATCTGGAATGGAAGACAGAAGGATTCTGTGATACGCAGGGAATATCCCTACACAAGAATTACACAGACAGAGGATGGATTAAAGGCATGTACAGAAATAGACGATGAATGGGCAGGAAAGACGGAAGTCACAGATATTTACCGCACGGAAGAGGGATCTGTTGTTCTCAGCAGACAGGTCCGCATTCTCAGGGAAAGCGGATATCCCGGAATGCGCCTTCGAACGGAGATATCACTGCTTCCGGAAAAGAAAAATGCCTTTGAAGACCTGCGATATTTTGCCCCGCCGGCAATCTATGACAAGAATGATCTGGATGAGGATGGATATGAGGATTATTTTCATACCAAAAAAACTATATTCCGGGATGACCGTTTTAATTATCCGATGTTTACCTGTTATTCAGAGGAAACAAAGGAGGCTGTCAGCATAGAAAGAGATCCGCTTCCGGCATTTGACTCCAATCCGGATCGTAAAATTTCTGAAGAAACAGGGGAAAAAGAAGCGCTTTTCCTTCAGAAAACGGATATCGGAAGCATGGGAGCAGATGGCAGTGACGGAAGCACCAGACTGACCTGCTGTTATCCTTTTTATGAGGGTGACGCAACAATTGCATTATATATTGTAAAGATGGTGCCCTTTGGAGCCTTCTGGCCGATGAAGTCCGGAGAAGAATTCTCGGTGACTTATCGTATTTCCAACCACAGATATGAGAATTATCACGATGCCTGCTGGTACGGGATCAGGGATATTATCAGAAAAACACATCCACAGGCAGAGCCGTTAAGTGTATCTCGGAGGAACTCATCAGACTGAGGCTGGATGCCCTGGATCATTATTATGTAGAGAAAACAGCAGAAGAGGATCCAAACCTGCCGGCAGGCTATGTGCTGAACTGTCATCCGCAGGACGGGGTACAGCTTGAAAACATCATACAGTATGGATTTACAGGACAGAATATCCTGAATGCCTATAATGTCCTGCGATACGGATATGAACATAATAATGAAGAATACAGAAAAAAAAGCGCTGAAAACGGCAGATTTCTTTGTGAATACGATCCACATAAAGGAATCCGGCATGTTTTATAACCTGTATAATGTGGACACCAAATCCGTGAACTTCTGGTGGACGGGGCTGTTACTGCCACTTGCATATGCGCAGGGCGAAGAGCTGGAGAAGCTGATGGGACCGCTGTATGAGTACCGGAAGGATGTCATTCAGAAGCTGGTAAGCCTGAAGGGGGCATATCTGCGCTGCATGAATGAGGATGTCACGGCACTGCTCCGTCTGTACTGCTATGAAAAGGAAAAAGGAACAGAGCATCCCGGATGGCTGGAGGCAATAGAAAATTATGCAGGATTTCTTTTAAGGACACAGGAGCAGGACGGAGGCTGGTACAGGGCATATGACCTTGAGGGAAAGCCACTGCTTGAGCCTGTCAAATGGTTTGGGAATACTGTTTATGAACAGAAATCATCAACGGGAACGTCCATTACATTCTTGACAGAGCTGTATGAACTGACAAAAAATGAGGCATATCTGGAGGCTGCCAGCAGAGCCGGTATGTTTGTAAAGGAATATATTATCGACAGGGTACGGTTTAATGGTGGTGTACATGACAGTATTTATGCAAAAGGCCAGCTGATCGACAATGAAAGCATCCTGTATCCCATGTTTGGCATGCTGTCGTTGTATGAAGCGACCAAAAGAAAGGATTTCCTGGATGCAGCTGTGAGAGCGGCGCATTACTACGCATCCTGGGTATGCCTGTGGGACGTACCACTTCCGGAGGACAGTACTCTGCACAGATATGGCTTCCACAGTACAGGAATGGGAGCATGTGATACCTGTGGCTGCGGATATGTGCATCCGTTCCAGCTGATGGGTGTTGCTGAGACAGCACAGATCGCAGTTTATGCAAAGGATAAGGAGCTTTTTGACATCGCCAGATTATACTGGCTTGGCTGTAATCAGACAGTAGAAACAGACGAACGTCCATGGGGCTATGCAATGCCGGGATTACAGGAGGAAGGCTACCTGATCAGCTGGTGGGCAGTGGATGATCCGATGTTTGCAGCAGATACCGGATTTGGTTACCGGCTGAAGGGAGAAGGAAATAAAACCTGCTTCCCATGGATCAATGCAGTCGGTGTGAAGGCATACTGGGCAATGAAGGACCGGTTTGGAAGTGTTGATTTTGAAGAAATAGAAAATAAATATTTTTGAGATACCAAAGGAGAGGTGGAACATGAGATTAAACACTGTTCAGCTTTCCCGAATGGATATTACCGATCCTTTCTGGAAGCAGTATACTGACCTTGTTGAGGATGTGATCATTCCCTATCAGTGGGATATTATGAATGATAATGTTCCGGGGGTGGAATCCAGCCATTGCCTTGAGAATTTTAAGATTGCGGCCGGGCTGAAAAAGGGACAGTTTTATGGTGCAGTATTTCAGGATACAGATGTAGCCAAGTGGCTGGAGGCAGTAGGGTATTCACTGGCGGAAAAGAAGAATGAAAAGCTGGAAAAGCTTGCGGATGATGCCATTGATGTGATCGTGCAGGCACAGCAGGAAGACGGATATCTGGATACCTACTTTATCATTAAAGAACCTTCACAGAGATGGAGAAATCTCTGTGAGGGACATGAGCTGTATTCAGCAGGACATATGATAGAGGCGGCAGTTGCCTATTATGAAGGAACCGGGAAAAGAAAGCTCCTTGACAGTATGATAAGGCTTGCTGATCTGATCTGCAGAACCTTCGGTCCGGAGGAGGGACAGAATCATGGCTATCCGGGACACCAGGAGATAGAGCTGGCGTTAGTTAGGCTCTACCGTGTAACGCAGGACAAAAAATACCTGGAACAGGCGAAGTACTTCCTGGATATCCGGGGAGCGGGGAAGAATTATTTCCTCGAGGAGCGGAAGCAGGAGAATTTCAAAAGGATTTTCCCGGAATTTGAGGATTATGATCCTGCGTATTCCCAGTCCCATGAACCGGTGAGAGAGCAGAAAACAGCTGAAGGACATGCAGTCAGGGCAGTGTATATGTATTCGGCAATGGCAGATGTGGCGGAGGAATATCAGGATAAGGAGCTGATGGAAGCATGTGTGGCATTGTGGGAAAATATTACACAGAAGAGGATGTATATCACAGGAGGAATCGGATCATCAGGCTTCCTTGAGAGATTTACGACAGATTATGACCTTCCAAATGACAGCAATTACTCAGAGACGTGTGCATCCATCGGCATGGCACTGTTCAGTCTGCGGATGGCAAATATAACACGGAATTCACGATATGCAGAGCTGATGGAGCAGGAATTGTATAATAATATCCTAGCGGGGATCGCTCAGGACGGCAAGAGCTTTTTCTACGTGAATCCGCTGGAGATAAAGCCGCGCCAATGTATGTCGCATACATCAAGGGCGCATGTGAAGGCAAGGCGTCAGAAATGGTTTGGCGTTGCCTGCTGTCCTCCGAATATCGCAAGGACACTGGCATCTCTTGGACAGTATATCTATGGAGTTGACGGAGCCGATATTTATACGCATTTGTATATTGGAAACCAGACGTACATTCCTGTCAATAATGATGTGGTAAAGATCACCATGGATTCCATGTTCCCGTGGGAGGGAAATATAAAGGTTAAGGTTCAGGGAGTAAAGGAAAAAGTCAGGCTGCATTTCCGTATTCCTAGCTATGCAGAAAATTTCCGGTTATACTGCGATGGCAAGGAGCAGGAACTGACAGTAAGCAAGGGCTATGCGTGTGTGGAGATCTGCAGGGACAGCGAGCTCAGCATTCAGTTTGATATGCCAGTTGAATTCCTTCATGCAGACCCAAGGGTCAGCGCAGATGTTGGCAAGGTGGCAATAAAAAGAGGACCCATTGTTTATTGTCTGGAAGAGGTTGATAATGGTGCAGAGCTGCAGTGCATTTATCTCAGCGGTAAGGCTGCGCAGAAGAAAAAATCCACTTATTTTTCAGAATGCCTTGAGCTGGAATTGCAAGGCAGGAGACTGATACCCAGGAACGGAGAACTATACAGCAGCGCCGGATTGACCTATGAAGACGCAGTTGTCCGTGCAATACCGTATGCGTACTGGAATAACCGGGGCGAAGGGGAGATGCTGGTCTGGATACATGAAATGATAGGAAACTAAATTACACCTCATCGGGCATAAAAATATGCAAAATTTGTATAATATACCTGATGAGGTATATTTATGCTATAAATCATTGAAATTATACCTGATATGGTATAGTTCATTAGGAAAGTATCAGATTCAGAGCAGATTTACTCAGCAAAGAAATCTGCTCTCTTTTTAACTGCTCTGAATCTGATACTTTCCTAATGAATTATATTACCAACCGGGAGAGTGCCTATCCCAACAGGATCAATATTCCCATTGCAGACGAGGATGCAAATGTAACATTTTACACTATTTCCAGAGAAGTATAAAAGTGATAAAATAGGATCAATAAGGATTTTTCAGTATAAACTTTTCACGCGCAAATTGTGCCTGCACAGTGTACGGAAGTACAGGTTTAAAGGACCGGAAGGCTTGCATGCTACGGAAAGACAAGAGGGTTAAAGAGATGAACGAAATGATCAGAAAAAGAAATGAACAACTGGCAAAAACAGTCATCAAGGGATTACAGTCCCGCAACATGTCAGGTTATTACGCAGAGGATAAAGAAGCTGCGCTGAAGCAGGCACTGGAGCTGATCCCGGAGGGAAGCACCATTGCCATGGGCGGATGCATGAGCGCCGGAGAGATCGGACTGATCTCCGCTCTGGAAGCAGGCAATTACCACTATATCGACCGCTCTAAGATGGATGCCAGAGCAGGACTGATGGCAGCTTACGATGCGGATATCTTCCTCTCCAGTGCCAACGCCATCACCAGCGATGGGGTCATGGTCAATATCGACGGCAATTCCAACCGTGTCTCCTGCATAGCCCAGGGACCGAGGAAAGTAATCTTCATCGTCGGCATGAACAAGGTCTGCGCAGACTTAGACAGTGCCATGAAGCGTGCGAGAAACGTGGCTGCACCTATCAATGCCCAGAGATTTGACATCAAGACTCCCTGCAAAGAAACCGGAAAATGCTTCGACTGCAAATCTCCGGATACCATCTGCTGTCAGTTCCTGATCACAAGATATTCCAGACATACGGACAGAATTCATGTGATTCTTGTAAATGACACCATCGGATATTAAACAGCAAAGGGGAAAGAACATGGCATTGGAATTACAAAAAGGAAGACCTGCAGATACGACCGGCAGACTGGACAAAGAGATCCGTACCTATGACCTGCTGGACAGGCTCGGGGTGGAATATGACCGTGTGGATCACGCTCCGGCGATGACCATGGAGGACTGTAAGGAAGTGGATGAGATCCTGGAGTCCATGGTCTGTAAGAATCTGTTTCTGTGCAACCGTCAGGAGACGGCCTTTTATCTGCTGATGATCCCGGATACCAAGGTGTTCCATACCAAGGATCTGTCGGCACAGATCGGCTCGGCGAGGCTTTCTTTTGCCAAGCCGGAATACATGGAGAAATTCCTGGATATCACCCCCGGCTCTGTCAGTGTACTCGGTCTGATGAACGATAAGGAACATCAGGTGAAGCTGTTGATCGATGAAGAGGTGCTGGACAGCGAATATTTCGGATGCCACCCCTGCATCAATACCTCCAGCCTCCGCATGCGGACGGCGGATCTGATCGAAAAGGTGCTTCCCGCCATGGAACATGATTTTGTAAAAGTAAAGCTGTAAAAAGTAATAATATAAGCAGATCTGCCCGCCGCCGGAATCCCGGCAGCGAGGATCTGTAAGCCTGGTTTTGCATGGCTCTGAATAGTTACAAGATATTAAAATACCTGTTCGCACTCTTCACACATCAGCAGGAAGGCGCCGACCCCGTGCAGGTCGTTGGCGGATACGGGACGGTGGATATAGTGGTCATAATCACCGACACCGGTTCCGATGCAGACATTACCGATAATGAGGTCATCACCTTCCCAGGTCAGGGAGCGGATCACACCCTCATAACCCTTGCGGGCATATTCCAGATAAGATGCATCCAGCAGACCTTTGCGGATCGCTTTGCACACGGCGGCAACATACAGGCAGCTGCAGGAATTCTCCAGCCAGTTGGCAGGATCATCGCCCCGGTTGACTACCTGATACCATCTGCCGTCTTCAGACTGGAATGCAAGCAGAGATTTTAACAGATCTACCGCCATTTTTTCCAGTTTTGCTCTGTCCGGATGATCGGCGGGAATGAAATCCAGTTCGTCCAGGAGGGCTACAGGCACCCATCCCATGGCTCTGCCCCAGAATTCGGGGGGAGCAGCCGGTCTCTTATCAGCCCATTCTACTTTCCTGTCATAGGACCAGGCATGATACAGCAGACCGGTCTTGGGGTCACGGGTATGTTTCTGCATGGTCAGAGCCTGGAAGATAACCTCATCAAAATATTCGGGGTGATGGAATTCTGCGCCATACTGCGCGCGCAGCGGACCTTCCATGTACAGACCGTCCAGCCACATTTCTTCCGGCAGATCAGCCTTGTGGAAATAGCCGCCCTCGGGAGTGGTGGGATAACGATCAATGGCAGCCATCAGAGAGTCCAGGGCTTTCTTATATCTGGCATCACCGGTACAATGATAGAGGGGATATAACAGAATACCCGGCTGCATATCGTCGAACTGCCCCATATCAGCCTGTTTGATCACACCGTCTTCGGTGATGACGGCATCCACCCAGGATTTGATGTAATCAAAATATTTTTCCTCTTTGCAAAGTTCATAGCTTTTGTACATTCCGGACAGGAATACTCCCTGATGATAATGGAATCTTCCTTCGGGCGGAAGCTTGGGGGCTTCCCATTTGCGCATCATGGTATCCATGGATGCTTTTTGCATAGTCTAAAGGTCTTTTCTCCATAAGTTATCTTCTTCCCATATACTTCACATGGCACAAGATTTATTATATAATCCCATTATAATCTTTTTTATTTTTAAGATTGTTTAACATATCTTGCGGTAATAAAAAGCAATCGAATGAATCTTGCCGGAATGATTCCGGGAAAGGAAAACTATGCTTCGTACGATTTTTGACCCTTATTCCGATCTGTTTCTGGAATACATAGAGACAACCAAAAAAAATGATATGCAGACCAATCATTATCACGATACTTACGAACTTTTTTTTGTGGTGAAGGGGATACGATACATCTTCCTGGATGGTGTCTGTCATGTGCTGAATCCGGGAGACATTATCCTGATCAAACCCTACCAGACCCATTATATGCAGAGTCTGTCCTCGGATTTCTATGCCCGGTATGTCTTGAATTTTGCACCGGATTATCTGGATGGAATGTTGAAACCTGCGGAGAAGCAGCGGTTCCTGGAGGTTCTGCAGAATGATATTCTGCATCTGACAACGGAACAGTCCGGAGAACTGGTAGAGGTCTTCGAACGGCTGCGGAAATATTATAACCGCCACGATGCTGTGGCCGAGAAATTAAAAGCAAAACTATTGTCTGGAACTGCTGCTACTGTGCAGAGACTACTATACGAGGCAGGAGCGGACACAGATGCCGGAGCTCTCCGCAGCTCCCAGACAGGAGATTCTGGATGCCATCGCCTATATCAATGCCCATTATGCGGAAAAAATAGATCTGGAGACCATCGCATCCCAGATCCATTTAAGTAAATACTATTTTTGCCGTATTTTCCGCGAGGTGACCGGAGCCACCGTTCTGGAATACCTTACCAATGTCCGGCTGACCAGAGCCGGAAGACTTCTGGTGGAATCTTCTCTGGCGATCCAGGAGATCGCGCAGAAGACCGGATTTGCGTCATTGGTGCATTTTTCCAGAACCTACCGAAATGCTTATGGTGTCAGTCCCAGTGATACCAGACGCCGGCGAAAGGCGTAGAAGCTACTGAATCCCACAGGCGAGACATGCTGACATTTGTGACGCAAAAAGTCAAATCATCCACAAATTGATTTCTCGTTGAGAGTCTTATATAATGATGCCAGGGTCAAAAGGTCTAAGCCCACATGAGCTTGCTCATAGGTGGGTGAAAGACCTTAGGACCCGCCCCGATATGAGCATAAAAGTGGGATGATAATCCCACGATATGCGAATATTGGGTAGGATTGTTCCGTGCTACGCACTCCCACAATCCTACCCTCTATTCGCATATCGGGGTGGGTCATATAACAGAAATGGTTTATACCGTAAAAAATGTATGGTAAGAATACGAAAGAGAGAAGAAAATGGTACTACAGATATTAACATATACACATCATATAACGACAATGCTGTTTGGAATCTTCCTGTCGGCATTTTTTCTGGGAGTGAAGCAGGATAAGAAAAATATATTGCAATTGTTGTCATTGGCGGTTGTTTCAGGAATTCTATATGTTCTGTGTGTACTTCTCTTTGGAACAGAAACAGTAGATCAGATTTATCCACTGATCGTGCATGCCCCATTGTTATTTGTACTGGTTTTGCATTATAAATTCCGTATTCTTCCTTCCCTGATTTCTATTTTCACGGCATATCTATGTTGTCAGTGCAGTAACTGGATGGGACTTTTCGCATTATTTGTGACAGGGCAGGAGTGGTGTTATTATGTCTGCAGAATCCTGGTGACCATTGGCGTTTTTGTCATTTTGTGCAGGTATGTCTGTCAGACGACAGCAATGCTGTTTGCCAAGACAGACAGGGAACTTCTTATTATCGGAAGTCTGCCCATGGTATATTATATTTTTGATTATGCCACCACGAAATTTTCCAGTCTGCTGTATACGGGAAATAAGGCGGTTCCGGAATTCCTTGGGTTTGCCATGTGTCTGACGTATCTGCTCTTTTTACTGGTATATTTCCGGGAGTACGAGATGAAGAACAAGGCAGAGCAGTACAATGAACTGATCCGGATGCAGCTGAATTCATTCCAGACAGAAATGACCAATACGAGAAAAAGCGAGAAAAAGATGTCCATTTTACGGCATGATACGAGGCATCATCTGTCGGTGCTGCGAACACTGATCCAACAGGGAGAGACCGACAAGGCGCTGGAATATCTGAATGAGGTCAGCCAGACTTATGATGATACAGTGATCAAGACCTATTGTAGAAATGAGATGGTGAATTCCGTACTGTCCATCTATAATATGCGGTTTGAGGAGCAGAGGATCCGATGGGAGATACAGGTCAGCATTGGAGAGAAACTTCCCTGCTCTGAAATGATGTTCTGTGCGATCCTGTCAAACGTACTGGAAAATGCCATGCATGCCGTACAGGAGCTGCCGGAGGATAAACGATACATAGAATTGTCTCTGTCGGAAAAGGCGGGGCATCTTCTTCTGATGGAGAAAAATACAGTGCGTAGTGTTCCCACATTTGCGGATGGCGTTCCGGTGACAGAACGTTCGGGACACGGGCTGGGAGCCAGAAGCATCGTATATTATGTAGAAAAACTTAGCGGACAATATCAGTTTTTTATGGAGGATGGGGATTTTGTGGTTCGGATCATCTTGTAAAATCAATAAAATGTTTTTGAGGCTCTTTCTGTCAGAGAAAGAGCTTTTTCTTGTGGATGTATTGGGAAATTAATGCTATTATTAGGATAAAAGATACAGAAATATAGATATAACAGGAAGGGAGCAAACAGATATATGAAATATACATTGGATTATGAGAAATATGCGGAACTGGCAAGACGTGTGGCGGCGGAGGGAAGCGTACTGCTTCGAAATGAAGACGGTGTGCTGCCTCTGCAAAAGGGCAGAGGGTGTCGATCTTCGGCAGAACCCAGTTCGAGCATTATAAGAGCGGTACGGGTTCCGGAGGTATGGTCAATGCTCCATATGTGACCAATATTACAGACAGTCTCAAGGAAGACGGCACCGTACAGGTGAATGAGGTACTGGAGGCACAGTACCGGGAATGGCTGAAGGATCATCCTTTTGATATAGGAGAGGGATGGGCCATGGAGCCCTGGAACCAGGAAGAAATGCCCGTCAGCGAAGAACTGGCGAGACAGGCGGCGGAACAGTCGGATCTGGCGATTGTGGTTCTCGGCCGAACCGCAGGAGAAGACAAGGATAATAGTGCTGCGGAAGGCAGTTATCTGCTGACAGCTGCGGAGGAAGAAATTCTTCGTAATGTCTGCAATGCATTTGCCAGGACGATCGTTGTGCTGAATGTGGGTAATATCATGGATATGAAGTGGGTCGACCGGTATCAGCCACAGGCTGTGCTCTATGTATGGCAGGGCGGCCAGGAGGGCGGCAGAGCTACGGTAGATGTCCTGACAGGAAAAGTGAATCCCGGTGGTAAGCTCAGCGATACTATTGCGGAAGATATTGAGGATTATCCTTCCACGGAGAATTTCGGGGATCCGGTGGAGAATTTTTATACCGAGGACATCTATGTAGGTTATCGCTATTTTGAGACCTTTGCCAGAGACAAGGTAAAATATCCCTTTGGCTTTGGACTGTCCTATACCCGGTTCCAGACAGAGAGCATGGGACTGGCAGTGCAGGGTACCGAGGCAACTGTCATTGAGAAAGTGACAAATGTTGGCGGTATGTCCGGCAGAGAGACCATACAGGTCTATGTGGAGGCTCCTCAGGGAAAGCTGGGAAAGCCGCTGCGTCAGCTGGCAGCCTATGCCAAGACGGAAGAACTGAAGCCCGGAGCAAGTGAAGAACTGATCCTGAAAGCAGAACTGACGGAGCTTGCGTCCTATGATGACAGTGGTGTCACTGGACATAAATCCTGCTATGTATTGGAAGCAGGAGACTATATCTTCTATGTCGGTACCGATGTGCGGAGTGCAAGAGAAGTCGGAAGAGTGACATTAGCGGAGCTGCAGGTCGTACAAACCGTTACGGAAGCACTGGCTCCGGTGCAGGCATTTAAGCGCCTGAGACCGTTTTTCTTCGGAGAGAATGACCATGCCATCGCCAACTGGGAGGATGTGCCCTTACGGACCATAGATCTGGCGGAACGTATTTTGCGGGAAAGACCCACCCAGAGCGAATATGTGGGAGATCAGGGCTGGAAACTGGCGGATGTTTACGACAAAAAAATCACGCCGGAGCAGTTTCTGACACAGCTGTCAGACGAAGATCTGATCTGTATGACCCGCGGAGAAGGCATGTGTTCCCCGAAAGTTACCCCCGGAACAGCAGCAGCTTTCGGCGGTGTGACGGATGGACTGCAGCAATTCGGTATTCCGGTGGCCTGCTGTTCCGATGGTCCTTCCGGCATCCGTATGGACTGCGGTACCATGGCCTATGCACTGCCGAACGGTACGTTGCTGGCATGTACCTTTGATCCGGAGTTGGTGGAAGAACTGTATGAGATGGAGGGCATGGAGCTTCGCAAGAACAAGATTGATTCCCTCTTAGGCCCCGGCATCAATATTCACAGAAATCCGTTGAACGGACGTAACTTTGAGTATTTTTCCGAGGATCCGTACCTCACCGGTACCATGGCGGCGGCACAGCTGAAAGGCATGGGAAAATATGGAGTTACCGGAACCATCAAGCATTTTGCATGTAATAATCAGGAATTCAAACGACATGATGCCAATGCTATTGTATCCGAGAGGGCGTTGCGGGAGATCTATCTGAAAGGATTTGAGATCGCCGTAAAACAGGGCGGAGCCTACAGCATCATGTCCACCTATGGCCCGGTGAACGGACTGTGGACCGCAGGCAGCTATGATCTTCTGACAACCATTCTCCGTAAGGAATGGGGCTATCAGGGTATTGTCATGACCGACTGGTGGGCAAAGATCAATGAGGAAGGTGAGCCAGGCTCCGGGAAACAGACGATTCCCATGGTACGGGCGCAGAATGATATTTACATGGTGACCGCAGACGCAGCATCTAATTCTAATAAGGACAACACTGCGGAAGGACTGGCAGACGGCAGGCTGACCAGAGCGCAGCTTATGCGGAATGCTGCAAACATCTGCTGCTTCCTGTTACGTTCTGTTGCCATGGAGAGGCTGCTTGGCAGAGAGGAAGAGGAGTGTACGGAGCTTCACAGTCCGATAAGCACAGAGGGAGCAGGAGACAGTGGACAGGTGCTGGCCCGGATGGAACTGCCGGAGCCGAAGACCGGAGAGGAGATTGAACTTCCGCTGGAGAAGCTGTCCACAAAGAAAGGTACCGGTGCGGTATACCAGCTGCGTTTCACGAAGATCGGACGGTACGAACTGGTATTCCGGATGAGTTCCACGTTGGGCCCGCTGGCGCAGCTGCCTATTTCCGTGTTCCTGAATAATACATTACAGCAGACCGTGACCATCAACGGCACAGAGGGCAAGGCTGTGGAACAGTCCGTGACTCTTGCAATCCGACAGGACGGCGAGAAGTACATGAAGTTGTATTTCGGAGAAAGCGGCATTGATATGCACCGGATGTTCTTGCGGTATGTGGGAAAGAACGATATCGAAAGCTTCCGGAATGAATAAATAACAGGATATGAAAAGGCTCTTGAAAGTGAGTACGCATGATACAAACTTTCGGGAGTCTTTTGTATTTTCAGCTGAGAAAACTTTAACGGAATATTTATGCATAGAAGCCAAAAGAAGAATTGACTTATGCCGATATTTCGGATAGAATCAAATCTTAAGCGTTCTAAATCGTGAGGTGCGAAATCCACTTAATTTCTCATAAAAAGGGGAAAATAAAAGGTGAAAGCAAGATTAAAAAACGCTTAACGAGATAAAATGATAAATTTACAAGGAGGCAGGGAAAGTGGTAGCACAAATACTTGCAGTAATCATATTTCTGGCGATGTTTGTACTGATCGTCCTGGAAGTATGGGAGAGACACATTATCACATTGGGCTGCGGTCTGCTGACACTGGTACTGGTATTCGGACTGGGAATGCACAGTATGAGCGCAGTGCTGGAGACTTTGAACTTAGGCAGCTTTTTCACAAGTCATTTCTGGTACACGGCGGGACAGTCCGCAGAGGCTTCCAGTGGTATCAACTGGGAGACCATCGTGTTCGTAGCAGGAATGATGATCATGGTAGAGGGAATGGCCCGGGTGGGATTCTTCCGCTGGCTGTGCATGCGCCTTGCCAAGATGGTCAAGTATAAGGTTGTACCGCTGTTTGTCACCTTTATGGTATTATCCGGTATTCTGGCAATGTTCATTGACAGTATTACCGTAATCCTGTTCCTGGCAGCCGTTACCATTGAACTGTCACAACTGTTGAAATTCAATCCGGTGCCTATGATTCTGGCAGAAGTGTTCTGTGCGAATCTGGGAGGATCCGCTACCATGTGCGGAGATCCCCCCAATATCATCATCGGTACTTCCCTGGGATATTCCTTCACGGATTTCCTGACCAATACCGGTGTGATCGCAGGTGTATCCCTGATCGTGGTCATATTGTATTTCTATCTGGTATTCCACAAGGAACTGCGAGCCAGCGAGGCTGCTGCAGCAGGCAGCAACCAGGCCTACCCGGATCCTTCCGAGGCCATTACCGACAAAAAGGGATTTATTATCAGCACTGTTATCTTCCTGTGTGCAGTAGTACTGCTGGTGACCCATGCACAGACTGGACTGACCGTATCCTGCATCGGTGTATTCATCTCCATCGTGACATTGATCGCTGCAGGCAAAGATGCGCTGAAGCTGATCAGACAGATTGATTACAAGACGCTGCTGTTCTTCATCGGACTGTTTATGGTCGTAGGTGGCCTGGAGCAGACAGGTATCCTGAAAGTCATGGCGAACTTCATCGGAGATATCAGTAACGGCAATCTGATGCTGATGATCGCCATTATTCTGTGGATCTCCGCCATCGCCAGCGCCTTCGTGGATAATATTCCTTTTGCGGCTACCATGATCCCTATTATCAGCAGTCTGTCCGCTACCCAGGGTGTGGAGCTGTCCATTCTGGCATGGGCACTGGCTATGGGAACCGATATTGGAGGAAGCGCAACTCCCATCGGAGCTTCTGCCAACGTAGTAGGTATCGCCACCGCAGCGAAAGCCGGTCATATGATTAAGTGGGGAAAATATTGCAAAGTTATGGCACCTGCGACTATAATAGTAGTAGGGATCTCTATGCTGATGATCTATGCAAGATATCTGTAAGATGTATTTGCAGAATACGAGTTTAAAAAATTTTGGAAATACATCCAGCCATAAGGAGGGCAGATCCATGAGTGAACAACTGATTATCTCCGTCAGCCGTGAATACGGCAGCGGCGGACATGAGATCGCACAGAAGCTGGCAGAGTATTACAAACTGCCGATGTACGATCACAACCTGTTAGATGAGGTGGCTGCAAGCATGAATGTAAGCAGCAAGGAGCTGGCTGAGTTCGACGAAAAGAGACGTAATAAATTCCTGTACCGCAGTGTAATGGGAATGAACAGCTCTCCGGCAGACAATGTGGCCAGAATGCAGTTCGATTATATTAAGAAAAAGGCGGAAGCAGGGGAATCCTTTGTGATCGTAGGACGCTGTTCCGAGATTGTGCTGAAGGACAATCCGAATCTGATCTCCATCTTCGTACTGGGAGACCGGGAGGCCAAGATCAAACGTGTCATGGAGATCTATGAGCTGGATGCCCGTCATGCGGAAGAGCGTATGATCGAGAAGGACCGTCGCAGAAAGTCTTACCACAATAGCCATTGTAAGGTAAAATGGGGCGATTCCCGTAATTACGATCTGTCTATCAACAGCAGCAAGCTGGGTGTAGAAGAGACGGTGGAATCTCTGAAAAATTACATAGACGCAAGGCTTGCTCATAAATAAAGCAGACATAAGTCAACAAAAATGCAGAGACCATCTGAGGAAAGCATACGAAAGAAAATCGTGTAGCTGCCGCAGATGGTCTTTCTTGTTGTCGTTTCTTAAGAAATACCGGATAACATTTAAACAAATTTTAAGGATTTCTGTCGTGACGAATACAGCAGATTATGGTATTATCCTAGAAGATGAATAGGAATAAAAGCGTGCAAAATCAGGTACGTGGAAGTGAGGTACAGGATGAGCGATAAGGAAAGAGACTCCATTCAGGAGATGGAAGATATACAAAAGGGTCTGGAAGCCTTTTTACAACAGGAGATGCAGGAAATGCAGGCATCCGGGGCAGGAGTCCGCCGCAGCGCAGGCCGACCGGTAAATACCGGCACACGCTCTGCGGAGCGTGAGGCAGCCCGCCCGGCTCCGCAGATGTATGATATGAGGGAAGATGACGAGGAAGAGGAGGAACTGGATGTGATCGGATCCGACAGAAGAGCAGGATCCCGTGAGGACTATGCAGAGGACTGGGATGATCCCACATACCGCAGGAGACAGGCAGCCCGCAGAGAGACGGCACGTAAGACTTCAGAGAGTCGTAACGGTGGCGGCCGCAGCAGTAACGCTGATCACCGCAGACAGGAGACCTCAGGCAGAACCCGCCGCAGCAGACGGGATGACTATGTAGAGGACTATGAGGACGATTATAACGATAGAAAACGCTCCGGAAGAAGATCCGGAAAGCGTGAGGAGATAGACACGAAAGCGGATAAAAGGAACAGAAAAGGAAATAAAAAGGGAGCCGGGAGCGGCAGAAAGAAGAAAAAGTCAGGACTCAAGCGTTTCCTGATCGCAGTGGCGCTGATCCTTGTATTCCTGGCAGCAGGATTGTATGTGCTGGTAGGAAAGGTCTACGGAGAGATGAACTATGAGAAGATCGAGTCGGTAGCGTCCTCTCCCATGAAGGAAGAAGGCGTGACCAATATTCTGCTGATCGGTAACGATTCCCGTGAAAACGGTGAAGACGGCAGATCAGATGCCATGATCCTGCTGTCCATCAGCAACAAGACGAAGAAGATCTACATGACATCCCTGCTCCGTGATATGTATGTGGACATTCCGGGACATAAGGGGAATCGTCTGAATGCGGCATATTCCTATGGCGGCGCAGAACTGCTGATGGAGACTATTGAGCAGAATTTCGATATTCATATCAGCCGCTATGTACTGGTGAACTTTGAAGCATTTGCCAATCTGGTGGATGCAGTGGGCGGTGTGGATCTTGAGCTGACCAGCAAGGAAGTGGAATATGTCAATGGTTATCTGGTGGAATACAACATTCTGCTGGGAAGACCAGAAGGTACCGACTATTTTGAAGATACTTCCGGCGGTATGGTACACCTGAACGGACCGCAGGCACTGGCGTATTGCAGAAACCGTTATATCGGTACGGATTTCGGCAGAACCGAGAGGCAGAGAAAGGTATTGGCAGAGGTGATCCACAAGCTTCCGCAGGGAATGCTGACCAATCCCCAGGAGCTGATCGATGGTCTGATGCCGAATCTGACCACGAATCTGACCCAGACAGAATGCTATCGGCTGAGCCTTATGGCACCTAAGGCCGTGACTTACGATATTATCCAGAACAGCATTCCACTGGAGGGCACCTATAAGGATGCGACCATCCGTAAGATGGCAGTGCTGGAAGTGGATTTCGAAGCCAACAAGAAATTCCTGCAGGAGAATCTGTACGGAGACGGAGACATTACTTCCACATCGGAGGCTTCTGCGGAATGATATTATAATTGACGTATGAGAGTCAATGTGCCAGCAGGATTGACGAACGGCGAATGGGATCATGATAGTTGCGAAGCAACGGTAAGCACCAAAGGTGCGGATCATGCTACGATAATGAGGGAGCAGCTTATGGGGTATCGAAAACAAAGGTTTGCAGCACTGTTCTGTGCAGCGGCAGTCATAATGCTTGGTGGATGTGGCGATGATCTGACCCAGCAGGTCTACATTCCGGGAAGGGAAGATCTGGCGCAGCCTATCGGCGGTTACAATGCAACTACGCAGGCTGGGCAGACGGCAGAAGATTCTGCTACGGGGGCACAGACAGGGACGGCTTCCGGTGGAGAGAACGCAACAACATCGGGATCTTGCCATGACTCCGGTGATTTGACGGGTGAACGTTATACGATCACCATCTCCGCAGCAGGGGATGTAACGTTGGGAACGCATCAGGAGCAGGATTACGGGTCTTCTTTCCGACAGGCCTACGATCAGGCAGAGGATGAGGGCTATTTTTTCGAAAATGTGAGAGACATCTTTGATGCGGACGATATGACCATTGTGAATCTGGAAGGACCGCTGACCACATCGGAACAGATGCGGGAAGGGCAGACCTATTGTATCAAAGGGGATCCGGCCTACGCACATCTGCTGACACTGGGGAGCATTGAGGCCGTCAGCTTCGCCAACAATCACCGCCTGGATTATGGTGAACAGGGAAGCCGGGACACGGTGGCGGCATTGGAGCAGGAAGGGATCGTCTATGCCTATGATAAAAATGTAGGTGTTTATGAGATCCCGGACAGTGCGGCAGCCCACGGCGGAGAGCGGAATCTGAAAATAGGGATTATCTCTGTCAATGAGGTAGAATGGGGCGCACAGGTGGAAAAGCTGATCCAGAACAATATTGAAACTCTGCGGGAACAGAATGTGGATCTGATCCTGGCATGCTGTCACTGGGGGATCGAGAAAGACACTTACCCGGAGAATTATCAGCAGGTGCTTGGCAGAAAATGCATTGACTGGGGCGTGGATCTGGTCATTGGTCATCATCCCCATGTCCTTCAGGGAATCGAAGAATATAAGGGCAGATATATCATCTATAGCCTGGCGAATTTCTGTTTCGGAGCCAACCGGAACCCGGCAGATAAGGATACCATGATCTTCCAGCAGACCTTTACATTCGAAAAGGGACAGAAGGTGGAGGACCGGAATGCCAGGATCATTCCCTGCATGGTGAGTTCTGTGTCCACCCGGAATGATTTCAAACCCACACCGGCGGTGGGAGAGGATGCGGAGAGAATCTTACAGCGCATGAATGAGTACAGCCGGGATTTTGGTGTGGAAATTGATGAAAACGGCGGGATTATCGTGAATTAGAGGAAAGGCGGCGACGCGGAAAGGGTGCGGTTCCACGATGGAAAAAGCATTTAAACTGGATTTTGTCAATGATAAAACAGGAAGTCTGTACGTGAACTGCTGCGGGTGCTCCCAGACGGCACCGCTGCACAGCTTCGGACCGGCCTCCAAGCCCCATTACCTGATCCATTATGTCCTGAGTGGCAAGGGACATTTCCGGTTTCACGACAAGGAATACCGGCTGGAGGCAGGTTACGGTTTTTTGATCCAGCCCAATGAACTGGCTTTTTATCAGGCGGATGCGAAGGATCCCTGGAGTTATCTGTGGGTGGGATTTGCCGGAAGCCGGGCAGAAGAGTATTTACACAGCATGGGATTGTCGGACAGACATCCTATTTTTTCATGTGATAAATCGGAGGAACTGTATTCCATTGTCCGGGATATGATGGAGCATAATACCTTTGGCATTGCGGATGATCTGCGCCGGAACGGACTGCTGGGAGTATTTCTGTCGGTGATCGCCGACAGCGCCGGTGTGGTGGCAAGAGAGGAAGAGGATAAGGGGAACCAGTATGTGAAAAAAGCGGTTTCCTTTATCCAGAGCAACTACTGTAACCCCATCAAGGTCACGGATGTGGCGGACTATGTGTATCAACCGCAGCTATTTATATACGCTGTTCCAGAACTATCTGGGGATGTCTCCCCAGCAGTTCTTACTACCTTCCGTATTACCAAGGCGAGAGAGCTTCTGGACTCCACGAATTATCCTATCGAGAGTATTGCATTGTCCTGCGGATACAGCGATGCCCTGGTATTTACCAAGGCCTTTCACGCTATGAAGGGAATGTCCCCTTCGAAGTACCGCAAGGAAAGCCACAAGGAGAGCACAAAAGAACAGCTCCAGGAGGTCGAGGGCCTGATCGCCCGGCTCCTGAAGCCATAGATGAAACTATAAAACCAAACAAGAAAGGGTGTCGCACAGCGGCACCCTTTTGTATTTGACTATTTCTTACTTTCCAGATTTTTCTCTACATACTCCAGAATATAGAAATTATCCTCCGGCATCTGGCAGCCTACGATGAACAGACCGTTATCATCGGAGCAGCGGATGATACGTCCTTCCAGCACATTGTGATCCGGGAGAGCGAAATCATGGATAGTGACAGTGATCGAGGCATTCTTGCTCTGGGTGAAGATATTGTCTGTCGCCAGGAAAGCAAAGCCGTTGGCACTGATATTATCCATGGTGGCCGCATATTCCGTATCAGAATTTTTGAACTTGATGGTGCAGGCATTGTTCAGATCCATACGGGGGTATTTACGGCGGTTATTGATCCTGGGTCTGGTATTAATGATGATTTTGAAGGCATGAGCACCCTTTTCAGGAGCGGGAGAGATGACTGCCTTGTCCCAACAATACAGGATGTTGCCTGCGGTGATCTGTAAGGTACAGGAAGCGGTATCTGTGAGTGCTAGCTCCTTCTGACAGGATACCAGCAGACCCTCCGGAATCTGTTCGATCAGTTCTCCAAGGTATTCCGTATCTCCCTGGCCGGCTACTTTCAGATCGATCTTCATACCTGGCTGAATATCTTCGATACCCATGAAGCCGCCGATACCCAGATCACACATCATGTTCTCCATGACATCCTCGATGGTGTTGATATTGGAAGCGGTTTCTTCGTATTTACTGAGCATACGCTCACTGGTCTGGCTGGAGTGTGCAATACAGCCGGTGATAGTCTCCACGATGTTGGATACCTGTTCCATATTGGATACCAGCTGGGTATTGGAGCTTTCGACTTCTTTAATTGCGTTATCAACTACCTGAATATGTCTGCCGAGCTGTGCGGAATCAGATGCGATCTGATTTACATTTTCACCGGTATGTGTTACCTTTTCCAGGGTAACCTGAATCAGCTTCAAGGTCTCTTCAATGGAAGCGGTCATCTTAGCGGAAGTAGCATCCAGACGGGACAGAGCTTCTCTGATCTGTCCGGAGGAAGCGTGGGTTTCAGTACTTAAGGTACGGATCTGATCAGCTACCACTGCGAAGCCCTTGCCTGCTTCACCGGCTCTGGCAGCTTCAATGGAAGCGTTTAAGGCCAGCAGGTTCGTCTGATTTGTAATTTTTTCGATGGTACCGGTCTCCTGCTTCACCATGCCAAATTCCTGCTGGAAATTCTGCAGGACATTTTCCAGCTCCGTAGAAAGCTCTGACATCGTGGTGGCAGTGCTTACCAAACTTTGCAGATCTTTTGCACTGACACTGGAATGGGATTCGGTTTTCCCGACCAGAGATACCATTTCGCTGATGAGTGCCACAACATTTTCCACCTGGGCACGGATGTCGGAAGTCATCTGTGTGGAAGAGGTCGTCCGATCCTGTAGCATATGGTTATTATCCGTCAATTCATTCATACCCAGCATGACCATATCGGAACCGTGCTTGTTCTCAGAAGCCAGTTCTCTGACAACGGTAATGCCGTCCAGAATGGTATTGCTGGATGTCTTGACCTGTTCTACGGTGGTCACCACTCTGTGAAGGTCGGCTTTGATACTGTCGGTCATGGCACCGTCGGACTCGTTCAGATGGCGGATGGACATGACATAGCAGATGTAACACAGGATGATACAGGACAGCTGCAGCTGGTAATTCTTCATATCGGAAGCACTGTTAAAGCCCAGCATGTAGCGGTAGACGGCAGCGCCCACAATGATCAGAGAGTTGACGATACCGCAGTTGATCATGAATTTCCGGTTCTTATACAGGACCAGTAAAGCTTGTCACCGGAAGGATGTAAGTGAATGCGATGGGTGACGCTGTGGTACAGATTACAAAGGTATAGAAGATGCCGTAACCGATGACCAGATCGTAGCGGTAGAGCTCCGTTGCCCAGCCCTTTACACGTAACAGCACTTCGCCGAAGATCAGAGGCAGCCAGCACAATGCCAGGAAAATAAGGTAAGAAGTGGTGGGATATAATCCCCCGGACGCATCGGAGCCATAGTTGGCACTCAGTAAAACAGCAAAAACGATCCAGATCTTGCGGGCTTTCCGATTAGCTTTTTCTTTGAAAACATTTTCGTCGTATGTCATGATACACATCCTCCTTTACATTCTTCCCCGGTATGTTCAAAAAAATGAATCAAATGGTGGATCACTTCCCTGCTTTCCGGAAGCTCTGGGTAAAAAGCGCTGAACGCATGGGTCAGGCGGGGATCCTTCGGGTAGTTGATCAGTTTATGGGGCATCTGATGTCTGCGCAGAGCCTTTTCAAAATTCAGAGTATAGCTCTGAAGATTATCGTTGTCACTGGTGATCAGGAGACTGGGTGGCAGGCTGGTCACGATGTCCGGGTGCTCCGGAGATACATAGGGGGCAAAAGCACTTTTTTTATAATGCCGGCCGTAGAGATATCTGGGGAGGAAAAGTCCGATCTGATCCAGGCGGTTCGTATAGAACATACCGCTGACCAGGCCAAGTGCCCGGACTGGCAGGTCAGAAGGGGTTACTCCGGCAGCCTGTGCCAGTGCAGTGCTTCGCTGCATGGCGATTCCGTAAGTCAGCAGACAGGCACCGCCGCTGTCACCGCAGGCATATATGTGGGAAATGTCACCGCCGTATTCCGTCAGATGATCCCGGATAAAATCCAGTGCCAGATGCAGGTCAGTTAGTTGGTCATAGAAGAGACAGTCCGGTATCAGCCGGTACTCAATGCTGAATACCAGATACCCCGCCTCACAAAGGGAGGCACAAAAGGGACGGTTGAATTCCTTGTTCCCTATGAGGAGGCCTCCGCCATGTACGTTGACGATGACCGGGAGAATCTCTCCGTCCCATCCCCTGGGACGGTAGACATCCAGACGATGTGCCGGAACATGCTTCTCGTCATAGAAAATATCCGATTGTAGGAAAACATCTTCCGGAAGAGGATATTCTTTACCCCTGGAAGCGCAGCTTTGTTCGAATGCCGCCCGCTGCTTATAGAACATTTCACATATAAAGCTTTTCATGTGTACTCCTGATTCTGACTGTATATGTTTCAAAAAAGGAAAGTATTTGTCGAAAAATAGCGATATGCAGTCTTTAAAAGAATACCACAGAAATGAAAGGATTAAAATAGAAAAATGCAACATTCTATTATGGAATGTTGCATTTTGTCTTGCACTACATATTTCGGCTGACCATGGGAAAACTTTAGCCTTTTTTGCAAAAATCGTTAATGCGTTACTTTCATATCATCATAGCAATTATGAAAGCCGTATGTCATAGCTGTATGTCACGAAATACGGCATCTTTGTCATCCTGTTCAATTCCCAGATAATGTTTTGTGATCTGAAAAGAAGAATGATTGTAAATTTCCATTAACAATGCAGGCGGAGTTCCCATTTTCCATGCATGGTAGCCGAAGGTCTTCCGCAGGGAATGGCACCGGATCACGTCTTCGATCCCTACGGCCTCGGCAGCCTTGCGGACAATGCGGTAGGCCTGGTATCGGGAGAGCGGGGAATCAGCTTTTCTGGGACTGGGAAAGAGATAGTCTGTGTCGGCTATGGAAGGCTGTGTTTTCCGGTAGGACAGTAATGTTTCCTGAAGTTCTCTGTTGATCAGGATTCTGGTTTCTTTTTCCGTTTTTTTCTCCGTGATCAGGAGATGGGTGTAAAAGCGGCTGTGTTCTGTGCAATAGACATCTCCCCAGGTGAGATGAAGGATGTCGTTGATGCGGAGAGCGGTGTTCAGACCGATCAGGATGAGAGTGTAATTCCTGGAGTTGGGCTGCTTGAAGTAAGGAAGTACTCTTTGAAATCGTGTAGAAGCTGTTTGCTGCGGATAGGTTGTGTCGTGCTCATAATGGCCTCCTTGATAGAATAAATGAATTAGGGAAATGCAACATTCCATAATAGAATGTTGCATCAGTGAGAAACAGCAGGCAAGGAAGGCTGAACAGAGCAAGGAGGTTATTATATGCTGCGTCTGACCGTTAGTCCGGAAGAATACCTGATGATCAATGACAATATCAAGATCGTGTTCCTGGGAGGAACTAAGAATCATCTCCGTATCATGATCGATGCACCGAGAGAGGTGAACATCGTGCGAAGCACGGTATTAGAAAACCAGATCACAGATCCGGAGGAGAGAGCGAAGCTTCCTAAATATTATGCGGAAGAAGAGCACCCGGAGAAGTACCGCAAAAAATCCAACGTGATCATCACAAAGGGAAATGCGGACAAATAATTTCATATGGTAATAACCGGAGGAAGAGCGGTTCTGTCAGGGCCCGACAGGGAAGCTCCTACTCCGGTTACTATAAAACTAAAAACAAGTATCTGGGAGAAAAGGATTTCTCAATAACAATACAGATACGCACACTGCCGCAAAAGGAATTGGGCAGTAATACAAGGAGGTAAATTATTATGGTAGTACAACACAATCTTACAGCTATGAACTCTAACAGAATGTTAGGTCTGACCACCGCTTCTCAGGCAAAGTCCACCGAGAAACTGTCTTCCGGTTACAAGATCAACCGTGCAGCTGATGATGCAGCAGGCCTGTCCATCAGTGAGAAGATGAGAAAGCAGATCAGAGGTCTGACACAGGCTTCCCTGAACGCACAGGACGGTATCTCCGCAGTACAGACCGCTGAAGGCGCTCTGAACGAAGTTCAGGATATGCTGCAGAGAATGAACGAACTGGCTGTAAAGTCTGCAAACGGTACTAATTCTGAGACAGATAGAACTTATATTCAGAATGAAATTGATCAGTTAACAACGGAAATTGATCGTGTATCTGAAACTACGAAGTTTAATGAAACCTATCTGCTGAAGGGTGATAAGTCTGGCGATAAGGCGACCAATTTCCAGTACAAGGAAGTAGAAGTAACCAATCAGGATCTTTACTATGTAGAAAATGGTAAGGTTAATACCCTGAAAAAAGGTTCCTACAAATCTGCGGTAGATACTGCAAAGCATGATTATTATACCAACAAAGATGGTGTACAGGTTGGCGAAAAGATAACTACTGCTAATAAAGCAGATTATGCAGAGACTACTCAGGTGAAAGTTATCACTGAGGATGTATATACTAAGGATTCAAATGGACAGTTTGTTTCTGCAAAAGGTACTGTTAAACCCGATACGGGTGCACCAAAATATTATACATTGCAAGCTGGAGCAGATGGATTGTACGAAGCGACTGAGAAAGCGGATCCTACTACTGCAGATTATGACAAGGTAGCAACTGGCAAAACTGTATACGACAAAGATGGTAATGAATACAAAGCAGGCAGTTTAGTAGATAATATTACGAACTACTATGCATCTATTAAACCTGGAATCTTGGCAGGTGATAGTAAAGTAACAGATGTTGCTCAAGTTACTACCAAGGGAACAACACAGTTTACTGATAAAGATGGTAATGAAATAGCTGCGAATGGTCTTGGTAATTACATTAACAATGATGGAACTCTTAAAGCTAACTCCGGTCTTTACATTAATGGAAACCTTGCAACACAGGATGATGTTGATAAGATGGTTGATTCTTCTAAAACCTTTGATACGGGAGCTTTAACACTTAAACTTCATGTTGGTGCAGATGCAACTGACAATAATCAGATTTCCGTAAAGATTGATGCGATGAGTGCTGATGGACTGGGTGTAAAGAACCTGAAAGTTGATGGCGCAGATGATACTAATGCCAAGAATGCAGTTGAAACAATCAAGGAAGCTATCCAGAAGGTATCCACTCAGCGTTCCGCACTTGGTGCCGTTCAGAACCGTCTGGAGCATACCATCAATAACCTCGACAACGTAGTTGAGAATACCACCAGCGCAGAGAGCCAGATCCGTGATACCGATATGGCTACTGAGATGGTTAAGTACTCCAACAACAACATCCTGGCTCAGGCAGGTCAGGCTATGCTGGCTCAGGCTAACCAGTCTAACCAGGGCGTACTGTCTCTGTTACAGTAAGCTTAAGCTGAGATCAGGTTGTTTCCAAAGAGGAACGAACCATATCTGTAAGAGTTATGTAAGAACCAAAGGGCAGTCCATGACGGGCTGCCCTTTTGGGTTCTTATAAGACCTTTTGATCATCCAAAGATTTCCTTTCCAATTCCTTCGAAAAATTATCATAGTAATCCATGGCTGCCTGTGTAGAAATAGAAAGCTCAGCATCATACTCAAAAAAGTTCATACCAATGTGCTCCTTTTACATAATTTTTTGTGCTTTTGAGAATTCATTTTCAAATTCCTTTGAAAATTTTTCGTAATAGTCAATGGCAGATTGTGTAGGGATTGATAGTAGAGTCTCTAACTTGTGGATTGCATCCTCTTTTGACAAGTTAAAGTCCTTACATGACCGAACAATTTCTTTTGCTCTGCCTTCCTCTACGCCATCCTTGTAAATAACTCTCTTTTCCGCCTCAGCATCATACTCAAAAAACACCATATCAATAACCTCCTTCTTATTCTCAAGCAAAAATTCTTTCAAAATATCCCTCCTGATACATACGTCCACGGCCTGAACGATGGCCTGCCGGTTTGGATACACCTTTGCCTGCTCACGGACTTCTGCGACAAACTGGGCGTACTCCTTTAAAATCTGGCAGGCATCCATCAGCTCGGAGTTGAACCCGAGATTGATATTGATTACCTGTACCTGTAATTCAAGCTGAGGAGTCTCTTCCTTATTCCGGTAGGCGCTGGACAGCTTCAGGGTGCTGTATTCCGGGAGAGGATCCGTCCCGTTATAAAACACTACGAAATGCGGAGTATCCAGCATCTGTAACTTGTTGGAATAAAGCAGGTCATCTGAGTTCATCTTTGAATATTCACTTGCCAGATACAGCAAAAAGCGATACGGCATATTGGGATTCAGGGTGGACTGGTGCTCAAAAAACCATAGATCAAAATCCACCACAAATGACAGGTCGTTCTGCAAGCTTAGGTAAACCGCATTTTCCAAAGTTGTAATATGCAGTAGCTCCGGATCTTCATAATGCGAGTGATTCAGCGCATTGTACAGCGAGAGCAGCTTCTCCTTGTCATGAAATATTTTCCGGAACACCAGATCCTTATAATTCCGCTTTCCGGAAGCCGGTATTGCCACAGCCACATTCCCCGGCGCAGCAGCTATCGCATTCCCATACGAAATTTCTTCCGCAACAAAATTTTTCCAGAATCTCGACACAGTATTCATCAAATACTCCTCCGAGAAATAGTTGCTGGTTATATTATTTTGTTTTAACTCCATAAATCTCCTTTCTGTTGCAAAATAAATGTAAAAATAAAACAAATATTTTCCATATAAAATAAATAATAAGGGAAACTTTGACCACTGACGGGTCTATAAGAATTTTTGAAAGAAGAAAAATTACTTCTAATACCACCATACCATAGGGATTCCTTATTGGCAAGTCTGAAAAATGTTACAAAAAGGCTACAAAAAATCCAGAAAAATGTTACAGAACGCTTCTAAAGTTTTACTTTCCCGGCATTTTGGGGTAAGATAAGCAGTATAGGTTCCTAAGGACACAGAAAGAGAGGATTACTATAATTATGAGATTTCAGGACATGCCTTACGAGAGAATAGATTTTGCCAAAGTGCAGGAAGAGATGGGAGAACTGATCCGGGAGCTGGATGCGGCGAAGAGCGGGGAGGAACAGTTCGAGGTGCATAAGAAATATTATGCGCTGACGGATCGTGTCATGACGCTGATGACCATTGCGAACATCCGCTTTGACATTGATACTTCCGACAAGTTTTATGAGGAAGAGCATAAATACTACGATGAGCAGGGGCCGGTATTCAGCAATCTGGTGCTGGCTTATCAGAAGAAATTATATGAATCCCCCTACAGAGCTTATCTGGAGGAGAAGATCGGTCCGGTAGCGTTCAAGAATATGGAGCTGGCACAGAAGTCCATGAGCGAAGCGTTGATCCCGCTGATGCAGGAGGAGAATTCCCTGACTATGGAGTATGATAAGCTCATCGCCGGTGCGAAGATCGACTTCGACGGCAGGGAACTGAATCTGTCCCTGTTACGACCCTATCTGGTGAATTCCGACCGCAATGTCCGCAGACAGGCATGGGAGAAGATGAGCGCGTTTTTCCTGGAAAATGAGGAACAGCTGGATACCATCTACGATAAACTGGTGAAAAACCGTACCGCGCAGGCTAGAACCATGGGATATGAAAATTATCTGGAACTGGGCTATTACCGCATGAACCGCAACTGCTACGGCAAGGACGAGGTAGAAGCTTTCCGCAGGCAGATCAAGGAGTATTTCGTACCCTTTGCAGAGAAGCTGCATGACCGCAGAAGACAACGTCTGGGTCTGGAGAAGCTCAGTTATATCGATGAGCAGGTATATTTTAAGGACGGCAACCCGGCACCCACCGGAACCCCGGAAGAGATCATGGCAGCAGGACAGAAGATGTACCGTGAGCTGTCCCCGGAGACTGCGGAATTTTTTGATTTCATGATGGAGAACCAACTGTTTGACGTATTGGGCCGCAAGACCAAGAAAGCTGGCGGTTACATGACTTATCTGCCTCTGTACCATGCACCGTTTATCTTCGCTAACTTTAACGGTACCAGCGGAGATGTGGACGTCATTACGCATGAGTGTGGTCATGCGTTTCAGGGGTATCTCGCTGCACAGGATCCTATCAGAGAGCATGCGGATATCGGCATGGAGACTGCAGAGATCCATTCCATGTCCATGGAATTTTTCACGGAAAAGTGGATGAACCTGTTCTTCGGCGACAGAGCGCAGGATTACGTGGAAATGCATCTGGAGGATGCGGCTGCGTTTATTCCTTACGGCTGTATGGTGGATGAGTTCCAGCATATCGTCTATGAGCACCCGGAGCTGACCCCGGCCGAGAGAAAGCAGGCATGGAGCCGTCTGGAGCGGGAGTACAAGCCCCACCTGGATTACGAGGGAAATCCTTTCTTCGGACAGGGAGGCTTCTGGCAGAAGCAACTGCACATTTACGACTACCCTCTGTATTATATCGATTATTGTCTGGCACAGACCTGCGCACTACAGTACAAGGTGAAGATGGATGCCGATTTTACAGAGGCGTGGAAGAGCTATCTGAAGCTGTGCAGGCTGTCCGCCAGTGATTTTTACACTAATATGATCAAAGAAGTCGGACTGGACAGTCCTTTTGAGCCCGGATGTGTGAAAAATATCGTGGAAAAACTTGAAAAATATGTGAAATAGCTTTCTTTTTCCGCAGAAATACGGTAAAATAAGGAGTCATTGGGACTTAAGACACCAGGAAGGAGACATGTAAGCAATGTCTAAGAATGAAAAAGTTACAGAAAATAAAGAACAAACAGAACAGAAGGTCATGACCAAATATGACCGTAAGGTACAGAAGCGTAAAGAGGAGAAGGAAAAGGAGAAAAAGGAAGAGCGCATCAGCACGGCCATCGGCATCGTAGTGCTTGTGGCTCTGGTATGTCTGGTAGCATCTTTCCCCATTCGTACCTATCTGGCAACTCATGAGACCTATGTGGTGGTCAATGGAGAAGCTGTAAACAAGGTAGAGTTCGATTACCAATACAACCTGACCAAGAACAATTATATCACCCAGTACGGCAGCTATCTGACATACTTCGGACTGGATACCAGCAAGGATCTGTCCACACAGATGTATTCCGATACTCTGACCTGGCAGGACTATTTTGAGCAGAATGCAGTAGAGAGCCTGAAGCAGAATAAGGCGCTGATGGCAGAAGCCAAAGCAGCCGGCTTCACCTACGATACCACGGATGAGTACAATACTTTCAAGGAGACCATCAAAACCTCCGCTGCATCCGCAGGCATCTCCGAGAAGGAATATGTACGTTCCATCTACGGAAGCTATGCAACCATGGGCCGTATCGAAGAATATGTGAAGAACGACATGGTAATGAACGCTTATTATCAGAAGCTGCAGGAGGACAATGCTCCCAGTGATGATGAGATCCAGAGCTATTATGAGGAAAATAAGGCAACCTACGATTCCGTAGACTATCGCCTGACCACGATTGAAGCTGATCTGCCCACTGAGCCTACCGAACTGGCAGATCCCGTAGAGGAGACTGCTGCCGATACCACAGGTACCACCGATGGAACCGCAGCTACTGACAGCACACAGGATACCGCTTACCAGCCTTCCGATGCTGAGATCGCCAAGGCCATGGAAGATGCCAAGGTACTGGCTGACGATGCGGAGCAGACCGTGGCAAAAGACGGCGAAGCACACGAGAATGAGAAGAAGTCTTCCGTGAACTACCTGATCTCCGACTGGCTGTTTGATGATGCCAGAAAGGCAGGAGACACCACCGTCATTACTAACGACAACAGCCATTGCTACTATGCCGTGGCATTTGAGAAGAGATATCTGGATGAGACTCCTTCCGCAGATGTACGTGTGATCATTCCCACCGAGGATAAGACCGGTGAAGAGATCCTGGAGGAGTGGAAGAACGGTGCAGCTACCGAGGACAGCTTCGCAGAATTGTGCAAGAAGTATACACAGGATACTTCCGCAGTAGAGAACGGCGGTCTGTTCGAGCAGGTGACCAAGACAGGTATGACAGAGGAGCTGAGCAACTGGATCTTCGACACCAGCCGTCAGGCAGGAGATACCGTAGCCATCACTGTCAGTGACACCACCTATGTACTTTACTACATCGGACAGGATCAGCCCGAGTGGAAGATCAACATCAAGAATACGCTGGTATCCGATACAATGAGTCAGCATATGCAGGATATTACTGCAGATGTAACAGTAGAGGATCCCAAGGGTAAGCTGAATTACCTGAAGGTGCAGGCAGAGGAATCCGCAGCCGATGAGACTGCGGCAGCAGAGACCCAGGAGATCACTGAGGAGCAGACCGCTGCTACCGAAGAGACCACAACACAGGCACAGTAACGCTTGCTCAGGAACAGAACATAGACAACAGACAAGTACCTGTTTCACTGCGCAAGCAGAAGAGACAGGTACTGTTAAGTTATAGGAGAGAAGAAATGCAGGAAAAGATCCTGGTATTAGATATTGATGGAACTTTGACCAATTCAAAAAAAGAGATTACAGAAGCAACCAAAAGAGGAATCTGGAATATTTTGCAGCATGGACATAAGGTCATTCTGGCTTCCGGCCGTCCGACTCCCGGCATGAGAGGCTGTGAGGAAGAACTGGAATTGAAAAAATACGGTGGCTACCTCCTGTCATTTAACGGAGCACGTATTGTGGATTGCAAGACCGGCGAGGTAGTGTACCAGAGAACACTGCCCCTGTCTATCGTGCCCGGATTGTATGAATTCGCCAAGGCAAACGGCTGCGGACTGATCACTTATCAGGGAGAAGGAGTCATCTCCGCATTTGAGCCGGATAAATATGTGCAGTTAGAAGCGAGGATTAACGGAATCCCCATTAAAGTGGTGGATGATTTTGTATCCTACGTAGATTTTGATATCAATAAGTGCCTGATGACGGCACCGGAAGAGATCGCCCCTGCTCTTGAGAAACAGCTGCAGGAAAAATACAGCGATGTGGCAAGCATCTACCGTTCCGAACCCTATTTCATCGAGATCATGCCGAAAGATGTGAACAAAGCCACCTCTTTGGATCATATGCTGGAAGGCATGGGACTGACCAGAGAGAATGCGATCTGCTGCGGGGACGGTTACAATGACATCTCCATGATCGAATATGCGGGAACCGGCGTAGCAATGGGGAATGCCCAGCCGGCGGTCAAGGATGCGGCGGACTATATCACCGGCACCAACGATGAAGACGGACTGGTGGAAGTCATCGATAAGTTCATCATGAAACCGGAGCAGGCATAGCCTTTCTTAGAAACAAACAATAGACACAAAGCAGTAGCAAGCGAAAACTCACAGAGCAATGAGCGTGTGTGATTTTTGCAAAGAGGATATATATGATTCAGATACAAATACCTGAAAAAGCGAAATATATCATAGAAACCATACAGAATGCCGGATTCGAAGCCTATGTGGTAGGCGGCTGCGTGCGGGATTCCATTCTGGGCAGATGCCCGGAGGACTGGGACATTACCACCTCGGCGAGACCGGAGCAGGTAAAGCAGCTGTTTCGTCGCACCATCGACACCGGAATCCAGCATGGCACCGTAACCGTCATGCTGGACAAGGAAGGCTTTGAGGTTACGACCTACCGTGTGGATGGAAAATACGAAGACAGCCGACATCCCAAAGAAGTGACGTTTACTCCGAACCTGGAGGAGGACCTGAAACGCCGGGATTTTACCATCAATGCCATGGCTTATAATGAAACGGAAGGCCTGATCGACATTTTCGGCGGATTAAAAGACATCGAGGCGAAGCTGATCCGATGCGTAGGCAACCCGGAGGAACGATTCGGAGAAGATGCCCTGCGCATCATGCGGGCGATCCGATTTTCCGCACAGCTGGGCTACGAGATCCACGAAGACACCGAGGCGGCAATCCGGAAGCTGGCACCGACTTTGCAGAAGATCAGTGCGGAGCGGATTCAGGTGGAACTGACTAAACTGTTGGTGTCCCCTCATCCCGACACCCTCAGAGAAGCTTATGACATGGGTGTCACCAAGGTGATCCTACCGGAATTCGATGCCATGATGGAGACACCGCAGAAGCACAAGCATCATAAATACAATGTGGGTGAGCATACCTTACATGCCCTCATAGAGATCGCACCTGAGAAGAATCTGCGTTATGCCATGCTGCTCCATGACATCGGCAAGCCGGCCACACTTACTGTGGATGAAGACGGAATCACTCATTTCTACGGACATCCGGCGGTGGGAGAAGAGATGGCGCGGAAGATTCTGCGGAGACTGCGATTTGATAATGATACCGTTGCGGTGGTCACCCGTCTGGTGAGATACCATGATTATGGCAATGCTGTGATACCGGATCTGCGGATTGTCCGCCGGGCGGTGAATAAGATCGGGGAAGATATTTTCCCGTTGCTGTTCCCGGTGAAACGGGCAGATATTCTGGCACAGAGCGATTACCTGAGAACAGAAAAACTGGAGAATCTCGAACTCTGGAAGAAACTGTATCAGGAAATGCTGGAAAAGAAGCAGTGCGTCTCCCTGAAAACACTGGCGGTCACCGGCAGGGATCTGATCGACACCGGTATGAAACCGGGCAGAGAGCTGGGAGAGATGCTGCAACAGCTGCTGGAACTGGTATTGGAACATCCCGAGCAGAATACCAGAGAACAGCTGCTGGAAAAGGTAAAGGAACTGTCGGCAGACAAAGATTGAGCATACTTTACAGGCTTTCCTCATAAGATAGCGTAGGAACCGGAAAACGGTTAAGGACGTATCTTAGGAGGGATTGTAAGTGAATGACAGAGCAGTGGCACTGCTGGAGCAGTATGAGATAGAAGTATTGCGTACCCGAAAAGGAAGGGGAGCGATTCTGTGCGATACACAGCAGGGCTGCCTGATCTTCAAGGAATATACAGGACGCGAGGAACAGCTGCGTCTGCAGGAGCAGGTCCTGAAGCACCTGGAGGAACGGGGAACCGTTCCTGCGGAGCGATTGCTTGCCACAAAGGAAGGCGCGTTATCGGTGACAGACCGGGACGGTGTCAGATATATTCTGAAGACCTGGTGGGAAGGCCGAGAATGTAATATCCGTGACAGGGAAGAATGTATGGAAGCCATGCGGCTTCTGGCGAGACTGCACGGTGATCTGGAATTTACACCGGTATTTCCGGAGACGGAGGAGACTTCGGCACCGGTCATAGAGAGATATCTCCCCAGCCGGGACTATGAGAAGCATAACCGGGAGCTCAAGAGAGCCCGCAGGTTCTTGAAACAGCGCAGCCAGAAGACCTGGTTCGAGATCCGGTTGTCTGCAGTGATTGATCCTTTTTTAGAGGAAGCAAGACAACTGTGTGAAGAATGGAAAGAGATCGAGCTGGCTGCCTCCGACAGCGGAGATAAAGCACCGCTGTGTTTCTGCCACGGAGATTACCAATATCATAATATTCTGCGGCAGGACCGTGGATTTTTCCTGGTGAATTTCGAAAAATGTCAGGCAGACGGGCCGGTGAGAGACCTGTATCTGCTGTTGCGAAAGCTTTTGGAAAAAAGTGAATGGGATGCCGAATGGGGCAGAGTGCTTCTGGCGGCTTACGAAAGTGTACGGCCGTTAAAGCCCTATGAGAGACAGGATCTGTTCTACCGCCTGTCCTATCCTGAAAAATTGTGGAAGATCGTAAACTTTTATTATAATTCCGGCAAGGCCTGGATCCCGGAGAAGAATCAGGAGAAACTGGACCGCCTGTTGGAACAGGAAGCGGCCAGAAAGAAATTCCTGAAACTGCTGCAAAGATAAAAGCCGGGCAATGAACGGCAGACAACGGAAGAGACGTTGCGGCAGGATCGCAGCGTCAGGAGACAAAGGAGAAGCAAAAACGTTGAAAAGATTCGAAGACAAAAAGTATTCGAAAACGAAACAGACAGTGGTAATCCTTTTGCTTGTGACAGCAATGTCATTTGCTGGATGCGGGCAGACAGCATCCTCCGGGACGGCGGCAACACCTGCGCCAACGGCACAGGCAGAGGATAGATACCGGCTTTGTTGTCACCAATCCGGACAGCTATGATTCCGCAGATACGGCGGTACTGGTGGATATCAATAATGTTGACAACACTGTCACACTGTTAAATCTGGATTTAGGCAAACGTTACACGCTGTCCATGGACGGAACAACGCGGTTCGCAGATAAATATGGAAAGGCAATTTCCCTGAGTCAGCTGCAGGAGGGGGACATCGTGGATGTGACTTTTTTGAAAAGTCAGAAGCATCTGACCTCCATGCAGCTGGCGCAGACAGCATGGCAGTATGAAGATGTGGAGCACTACGAGATGAATACCGTACGGAATGAGGTGGCCATCGGGGAAGAGGTGTTCCAGCTGTCTAAGGATACCCAGTATTTTTCCCAGGGACACAGCATTGAAAAAATGGATCTGAATCCGGCGGATATCCTGACATTTCACGGCATTGACAGCACAGTGCTCAGCGTAACGGTGGAAAAAGGCCATGGATACCTCAGACTGGTCAATGATGAGAACTTTGTGGGCGGCTGGCTGGAAATCGGCCAGACACAGATCGTACGGATCACAGAGGACATGCTGGTGACTGTGCCGGAGGAAGCTATCAGGTAGATATCAGCTATAATGGAGGTGGCGGCACGAAAAATGTCGTGATCAACCGCAACGAGGAAACAACACTGGATATCGGTGATCTGGAAGTGGCAGAGGCACAGTACGGTATGGTGCTGTTTTCCCTGAATCCTTCCGATGCAGAATTGTATATCGATGGAAGTCAGGTGGATGCTTCCCAGCCGGTCACGCTGGAATACGGTATTCATCAGATCATAGCGAAGGCGGACGGCTATAAGTCGCTTACACAGTATCTCAGGGTGGGGCAGGAATCCGCGGGAGTGGATGTCCAGCTGGATAAGGCGGACTCCGACAGTGAAGACAGTACGGAAAGCAGCAGTTCTTCCAGCTCTTCCGCAACGGAATCTACCTCCACCGCAGATACGACTACGACCTATTACCGCGTGCATATTGATGCTCCGGAAAATGTGGAGGTATATCTGGACGGCAACTATGTGGGAATTTCCCCCTGCAGTTTTAAGAAGACCCCAGGAAGTCATGTGATCACCCTGCGAAAATCCGGTTATGAAACCAGAAGTTATACGGTACAGGTGGATGAAGAAGAAAAGGATGTATCCTACTCATTTGTAGACCTGACGGCCAGCTCTTCATCGACAGAATGATCCTTTCCGGGAGGGGAAGAAATGCCGTAAATATGCGGAAAAACCTTGACAAAAGGGATAAAAACAGATATATATATGTATAGACGTTTCAAAAGAACTATTTTCGAGCGTAAAATTAATAACGAAAACTCATTACAGGAGGAGTTCAATATGAACAAAACAGAATTAGTTGCAGCTATGGCTGATCAGGCAGGTCTTTCCAAGAAGGACGCAGAGAAGGCATTAAAGGCATTCACCGATGTTGTTGCTGAAGAGTTAAAGAAGGATGGTAAGGTTCAGTTAGTTGGCTTCGGTACTTTCGAAGTATCCAGCAGAGCAGCTAGAGAGGGTAGAAATCCTCAGAGCGGCGCACCTATGAAGATCGCTGCTTCCAAGGCTCCTAAGTTCAAGGCTGGTAAGGCATTAAAGGATATGCTGAACGCATAATAGAAGCTGAATTTTCAGAGACTCGATAGGACAACCTTTCGGGTCTCTTTTGTTTTTCAGAAACGGATGATCGTGAGGTTAAAAGCATGAGATTAGACAAATATTTGAAGGTATCCCGACTGATCAAGCGCCGTACTGTGGCTAATGAAGCCTGCGACAGCGGCAGAGTGCTGATCAATGATAAGCCGGCAAAGGCATCCGCCAATGTCAAAGAGGGAGATATCATTTCCATCTCTTTCGGCAACAAGGAAGTAAAAGTCGAGGTCCTGGATGTACAGGAGACCGTGAAAAAAGAAGAAGCCAAAGAACTTTTCCGTTATATATAATATCAGGTTCTCTATGTATAAATTTCCACATTTTCCCATACAATACATTGTAAGTCCGGTTCCGGAAGGAGCGGAGGATGGGAGGCTATGGAGAGAATGGAAGATTTAAACGCGACAGGACGTATGCATAAAGTGACCATGACCAACAGACGGACATGTACCGTGAATGGGGTAAATGACGTCCTTTCCTTTGATCTGCGGGAGATCCTGCTGGAGACGGAACAGGGGATGCTGATGATCCGTGGCAACGAGCTCCATGTGAACCGCCTGACATTAGACAAGGGGGAAGTGGATATTGACGGCCGGATCGACAGCCTTGTATATTCGGATACCGCAGCATCCGGAGAAAAACAGGAATCCTTCCTGGGCAGGCTGTTCCGCTGATGGATGAAAATGTTTTTCTGCTGCATTCCTTTCTGCTGGGTGTGGGGATCACTTTTCTGTATGATATTCTGCGGATCCTGCGAAGAGTGTTCGCTCACAGTACCAGCATGGTATCTCTGGAAGATCTGGCATTCTGGATCTACTGTGCGGGAAAGGTCTTTCTGCTGATGTTTCATGAAAGTAACGGGAACCTGCGATGGTTTGCCGTGCTGGGGGCATTGGCGGGAATGTACCTGTATCACAGGACAATCAGTCCCTTTTTTGTAAAGTATGTGGCACTGGGCCTGAATACTCTTCTGCACCCAATCCGGAAAGCCTTGCGGATAACGGGAAATTGGCTGAAAAAGCAGTTGACTATACTTAGGAAAATGCTTAAAATATTCATTAAAAGGAGATGCGCGTATGGCAAGAAGAAAAGCAGCCTACCGCAAGAGACACCAGAACCGGTTCAGTATGTTCCTGGTGACCCTGGTCGTGTTGATGATCATGGTGGTCGTTGCGGTGCGGAGCGTGGAATTACAACAGAAGATTGCGGGCTATGATACCCAGATTGCAAGCCTTGGCGCGCAGATCGAAGCAGAGCAGACCAGAGCGGAACAGATCGAGGAATTCGGTAAGTACACTCAGACGAAAGCTTATGTGGAAGAGGTGGCGAAGGATAAGCTGGGACTGGTATACGAAGGTGAGATCCTTTTCAGGAAGACGATTAAGCAGGGAAACTGTTTCTCAACAGTGAACCTGCTTTTTTTGTCGCAAAAAATGAAGTCTCTCCCTCCCTCGATTTGACAAAAGGAAGAGGAAAACTGCCCTATAATCGTGAAAACAGAAAGGGGAGGATGCCATGATCATAGGGAAAAAGGAGCAGGAACGGCTGGAGAGAGAACAGTGTGCACAGATCTCACTGCTGTGCAGACAGAAACTGATGGGATATGCGGAGAGTTTTGAGGAACTGGGGAAGAGCTTTCGGCAGGAGATACAGATTACAGGAGAGGACAGGCAGAATATTCTGGAAAAATGTATGCTGTGGCAGAGCAGACAGATCATGGGAGACCATCTGCAGGAAGTGGCCCGGATCATGGAACGGGTGGCAGGAGAGGAACTGGGGTATTGTCCGCTGGAAGAGAAAAAGAGGAAAAGTCTGGTACAGGCGCTCAAGAGTGAAGGGATCATCGCCAGAGACCTCTGCTATGTGGAGAAGGACGGCAGCAGCTCCGGGACAGAAGCAGGGATCAGTATGACACTGTCCACCGAAAAAAGGCACTATAAGGCGGCACAGGTGGCGGACATGCTGACGGTATTATTGGGAAAAAAGCTGCAGGTCTCTTCAGGAAGCCCTTATCTCGTGGAGCAGGAGCCGCATTGTTTTCTGTTCACAGAGGAAACCGAAATACATAGCACTGACGGGGGTGAGCCGGGCGGTAAAAGAAGGGGAGAAAGTCTCGGGGGATCAGTATGCCACCATGGAATCGGAAAAAGGGAAGCTGATCCTGCTGTTGTCTGATGGGACAGGCTCCGGGGAGGATGCTAGCCGGGGCAGCGGCAGAGTCATGGATCTCATGGAAAAAATGCTGGAGGCGGGCTTCGGGACCGAGGCATCTGTGAATCTCCTGAATTCCGCGTTGTATGCGCAAAATGAAGAGGACGATCATCCTACGATAGACCTTTGCAGCCTGGATCTGTATACCGGCGAATGTGAGATCTGCAAGGTGGGCGGTGTTGCCACGTTCTGGAAGACCTCCGGAAGGGTTCTCTGTGTCGGCGGCGAAAGCCTGCCGTTAGGTATTTTTCAAAAAGTGCAGATAGAACGACAGATGTGTCAGATCCGGCCGGGAGATCTGCTGGTCATGATGACGGACGGGGTTCTGGATATGATGGAAGACGGGGAAGAGCGCATGGCACAGGTGCTGGAAGGGTTGCAGGAACAGAACCCGCAGGAGATCGCAGAGAAAATATTGTCCTATGCCATCTGTGCCTCAGAAGGACGGATTCGGGACGATATGACGGTATTTGTGCTCTGCCTGTGGGAAAACACGTGATGCCGCCTTGATTTTTTCCCCATAATTAGGATAGAGTTAAAACATGAATACATGGATGGATACGCGAGAAAAAGTATTTGCATATATCAGAGAGCATCACATGCTGCAGGCCGGCGACCGTGTGGTAGCCGGTGTTTCTGGAGGGCAGACTCGGTTTGCCTCTTATTTTTGTTGCTGGAATGGCAGAAGGAAGTACCTACAGACATTGCCGTAGTGCATGTGGATCACGGCATTCGCACGGAGGCCGGAGAAGATGCCCGGTATGTGGAGCAGCTCTGCGAGGAGAGAGGAATCCCTTTTTTCCTGACCAGGGCAGAGGTAAGGAACAGAGCCCGCATGGAGAAAATCTCTGAGGAAGAAGCCGGGCGCAGAACGAGATATGAGGCGTTTGAAAAGGCGGCAAAGGAGTGGGGAGCCACGAAGATCGCAGTGGCCCACAACAGCAATGACCGCAGCGAGACCCAGCTGTTCCATTTGTTCCGGGGCAGTGGAATCCGGGGACTGGCCAGCATTTTGCCTGTGAGAGATCGGATTATACGACCGCTCCTATGTCTGGAACGGTGGGAGATCGAGAAGTTTTTACAACAGCGAGGAATTGTCTATTGCAAGGATGCCACCAATGAGGAGGATGACTACACCAGAAATCGTATTCGGCATCATATTTTGCCTTATGCGGAGCAGAATATTGTAAAGGGCTGTGTAGCGCATATGAATCAGACGGCGGAGCTGCTGGCGGAGACGGAGGACTATCTGGAACTGCAGACAAAAGAAGCAGCTGGCCGATGTATCCGGGCAACGGACGGTGACGGAGAGTCCGCAGAGACGGGGGACAGCCGGAACGCGGTGATCTGTATTGCTGTGGAGTCTTTTCTGTCGTTGCATCCTGTGATCCGTAAGCGCCTCTTGTATGAAGAAGTGAAGCAATTGTCTCCCGGGCAGAAAGACATCACTTACCAGCATATTCAGGAGCTGCTGACCTTGTTTACCAGGGAAGGCAACCGGCAGATCTGTCTTCCGTTCGGCATCCGGGGTAGACGGCAATATGAGGAAGTCCTGCTGACAGTAGAGAGGACAGACAGGGAGCTTTTGGAGAAGACGGAAGTGGCTGAGAAATATCAACCAACTCTGCAGCTTTCTCCCGGACAGACAGGGACAGTGGAATGTGAAGTGGGGAACGGTGGAATACTGTGTGTGTGACCTGGCCGCTGCCCATGAAAAAAACCAAGAAGTTCCCACAAATCAGTATACGAAATGGTTTGATTATGATAAAATAAAAAAATGTCCGGTGATACGGACAAGAAAGCCGGGTGATTATCTGACCATTGCTGACGGCAGAGGCGGGATGATCCATAAATCGCTGAAAAGTTATCTGGTCGATCAAAAGATCCCACAGGCGGAACGCGATAGACTGCCAATCCTGGCAGAGGGAGAGCATGTACTGTGGGTCGTGGGATACCGTATCAGCGAATATTATAAAGTAACGGAGAATACAAAACGTATTTTAAAGGTACAATTAATAAGAAAGGAGTTCGCTTAAAAGCGAAAGGACAAAAGAAAATGGCAGAGCATATCAGAGTACTGTTGACAGAAGAGGAAGTAGATAAGAGAATCCAGGAGATCGGTGAGCAGATCAGCAAGGATTATGCGGGTAAGCAGGTACACCTTGTATGTGTACTGAAGGGTGGCAGCTTTTTCATGTGTGAACTGGCAAAGCGTATCACTGTTCCCGTATCTCTGGACTTTATGTCCGTATCCAGCTATGGCAGCGATACCAAGTCCAGCGGTGTAGTCAAGATCGTGAAGGATCTGGACGAATCTCTGAAAGATAAGGAAGTTATTGTAGTAGAGGATATCGTGGACAGCGGAAGAACCCTGAGCTATCTGCTGGAGATGCTGAAGGACAGAGGTCCGGCTTCTTTACGTCTGTGCACCCTGTTGGACAAACCCGAGAGAAGAGTGATCGATGTCCATGTGGATTATACCGGATTTAATATTCCCGATGAGTTTGTAGTGGGCTATGGTCTGGATTATGATCAGAGATATCGTAATCTGCCTTACATCGGTGTGGTAGAATTCGATTAAGCGATACAAAGATGTAGGAGGCCCGTGAAGTTGAAACAAAACGGCAAAACAATCAATTCATATTTTATATTTATCATACTTCTGCTTCTGGTGATCTTCGGCCTCAACCTGTTGAACAACCGTACAGATGAATACACCAAGGCAGAGTTCATTGCGGATCTGGATGCCGGCAATGTATCGGAAGTCGTGGTGCAGCCCAACGGAGAAGCACCTACCGGATATCTGGAGATCCAGATGAAGAACGGTGTATCTCATAAGCTGTACGCAACGGACATTACAGAACTGGAGACCCTGGTACGTGAGTATGGGTTTGATCCGGTGGTCAATGACATTGAAAGGGAGAACTGGTTCCTGACCTATATGCTGCCGATGCTGGTCGTGCTGGCGGTGGGAATTTTCCTGTTCATGATGATGAATGCCCAACAGGCAGGCGGCGGTAACGGCAAGATGATGAACTTCGGCAAAAGCCGCGCCAAGATGACATTGGGTGACAAGAGTGTCACATTCGCTCAGGTAGCCGGTCTGAAAGAGGAAAAGGAAGAACTGGAGGAGATCGTTGATTTCCTGAAGGAGCCGGGAAAATACACCGGTGTCGGAGCCAGAATCCCCAAGGGTGTCCTGTTGGAGGGCCCTCCCGGAACCGGTAAGACCCTGTTGGCGAAAGCCGTGGCAGGCGAAGCCGGAGTACCTTTTTTCAGCATCTCCGGATCTGATTTCGTGGAAATGTTCGTCGGTGTGGGCGCTTCCCGTGTGCGTGACCTGTTTGAAGAAGCAAAGCATAATGCACCTTGTATCGTATTTATCGATGAGATCGATGCCGTGGCAAGACGGCGTGGTACCGGTATGGGCGGAGGACACGATGAGAGAGAGCAGACCCTGAACCAGTTACTGGTAGAAATGGACGGTTTCGGCGTCAATGAGGGCATTATCGTCATGGCAGCCACCAACCGTGTGGATATTCTGGATCCTGCAATCCTGCGTCCCGGTCGTTTCGACCGTAAGGTAGCGGTGGGAACCCCGGATATCGGTGGCAGAGAAGAGATTTTGAAAGTACATGCGAAGAACAAACCTCTGGGGGATGATGTGAATCTGCAGCAGATCGCTCAGACTACTGCAGGATTCACCGGAGCGGATCTGGAGAACCTGCTGAACGAAGCGGCCATTATCGCGGCGAAAGAGAACCGCTCCTTTATCGCACAGAAGGATATCAAGAGAGCCTTTATCAAAGTGGGAATCGGTGCGGAGAAGAAGAGCCGTATCATTTCCGACAAGGAGAAGAAGATCACTGCATACCATGAAGCAGGCCATGCGATCCTGTTCCATGTACTTCCGGATGTAGGACCGGTCTATACCGTATCCATTATCCCGACCGGAGTGGGAGCTGCCGGTTATACCATGCCCCTGCCGGAAAAGGATGAGATGTTCGCCACCAAGAGCCGTATGCTCCAGGATATCATGGTATCTTTGGGCGGACGTATCGCAGAGGAGATCATCTTCGGAGATATTACCACCGGAGCATCCAGTGATATTAAGAAAGCCACCAAGACAGCCCGCCGTATGGTGACCCGTTACGGAATGTCTGATCATATTGGTGTCATCTGCTATGACGTTGACGATGATGAAGTCTTCATCGGTAAGGATCTGGCACATGCCAAGGCGCACAGTGAAGAGATATCCGGCGAAATCGACAAGGAAGTCAAGAGTATCATCGATGACTGCTATACCAAAGCCAAGGATATTATCTTACAGCATGAGGATGTGCTGCATAGCTGTGCACAGCTGCTGTTGGAGAAGGAGAAGATCACCAGAGAAGAATTCGAGGGTCTTTTCGTATAGGAAAAGGTTTTCGCATCTGGGAGTTTCGTGGAATTGGTAGTATTGTACAAACCGATTTTGTGAAAAATATACAAAAATGAATATTCACTTTTGTGATATTTGTGAATTTTGAGAATAGTCAAAAATAGGAGTGCATGCTATTATAATACTCGTAACCCCCCCAATACATTATATAGTTTTTTGCTATACCCCATAAGAAAGAAATACCTTCTCTAAAAAGGGCAGTCCTCCCAAGACTGTCCTTTTTACTGTCTAAAAGTCGCTGAATAAAGAGGCGGGCAGTTGTCAGATGTAAGGAAAAAGGGTATAATAAATAGAGCTTTTGAGCTTGGAACATGTCATACTGCCGGAGCGCACAAGACAACAAAGCACTTTGGCAGAAGCAGTGTCATAATATAGATAGTAAGACATTAGTCTCAGAAAGGGTAGATACGATGGATCTGGAGCGATTACGTCGAACAGAATATAATCAGCAATACATTGCGGCCATGAGACCTGTATTTAACAGGAGAGCACTTTTTACAGATACCAGTGCGGAATATGTGATTCCGGAAGAGCCGGCCTGTTTTTCCGAAGTGACGATCCGCTTCCGGACCGCCAGAAATAATGTGGACAGAGTGTTCCTGGTATGCGGCGGACAGAAGCATCTTATGGTACGTGTGGAGAGCAAAAATGATTTTGACTATTATGCCTACGTAATGCGTCTGGATGATCAGAAGGTATCTTATTATTTTGAGGTGCAGACCGGCAGAATTACCGGCATCTTTGATATGCGGGGCCTGGTGCAGGAAGTTAATGAATATTATGATTTCATTATCATTCCCGGTTTCCACACCCCCGACTGGGCCAAGGGAGCGGTTATGTACCAGATCTATACGGATCGTTTCTGCAATGGAGATTCTTCCAATGATGTGTTGACCAATGAATATTGCTACATCGGAGAACCGGTACACCGCGTAGAGGACTGGGGACGTTATCCCGCACAGATGGATGTCCGTGAGTTCTACGGCGGAGACCTGCAGGGTGTGCTGGACAAGATGGACTACCTGCAGGATCTGGGAGTTGAGGTGATTTATTTTAATCCTCTGTTTGTCTCCCCTTCCAACCACAAATACGATATTCAGGATTATGATTATATTGATCCTCATATTGGAAAGATTGTCAGTGATGAAGGGGATCTGCTTCCCGACGGACAGCGGGAGAACCGTTTCGCTTCCCGTTACATCGACCGTGTGACTAACAAGGCGAATCTGGAAGCCAGCAACGAGCTGTTTGCTCAGGTGGTGGCAGAGGCACACCGCAGAGGTATGAGAGTCATTCTGGATGGCGTGTTCAATCACTGTGGTTCCTTTAATAAATGGATGGACAGAGAGCGCATCTATGAGAATGCGGAAGGATATGACAAGGGTGCCTATGTCAGTGCTGACAGCCCTTATCGGAATTACTTTGATTTCCACAATCAGGCAGCATGGCCCTATAACAATTCCTATGACGGATGGTGGGGACATGACACACTGCCGAAGCTGAACTACGAGGGATCCCAGGAACTGATGGACTATGTCCTTCATGTAGCGAAAAAATGGGTATCTCCGCCCTACAATGTGGATGGATGGAGACTGGATGTGGCAGCTGATCTGGGTCACAGTCAGGAATTCAACCATCATTTCTGGCAGGAATTCCGGAAAGCGGTAAAAGAGGCCAATCCGGAGGCTATTATTCTGGCAGAGCACTACGGCAATACCAGAGACTGGCTGCAGGGCAACGAATGGGATACTGTCATGAACTACGATGCATTCATGGAGCCCGTGACCTGGTTCCTCACCGGTATGGAGAAGCACAGCGATGACTACAGAGAGGATCTGCTCGGCAATGCAGAGAGCTTCTGGGGAGCCATGCGGCATCATACCTCCAGTTTCTCCATGCCCAGCTGGCAGGTGGCAATGAATGAACTGTCCAACCATGATCATTCCCGTTTTCTGACGAGAACGAATCATAAGGTGGGACGTACCAATACACTGGGACCGCAGGCTGCGGAGCAGGGCATCAATAAGGCAGTCTTCCGGGAAGGCATTGTGATCCAGATGACATGGACGGGTGCTCCTACAATCTATTACGGAGATGAGGCCGGTGTCTGTGGTTTCACAGATCTGACAACCGCAGAACGTATCCCTGGGGACATGAGGATCAGGTGCTGCTGGCATTTCATAAGGACATTATCCGCCTGCGCCGGGAGAACGAGGAGCTGCGGATCGGCTCCTTGAAAATGTTGGAAAATGACTACAACTTTATTTCTTACGGACGTTTTAACCGCAAGGGGCAGTGTGCGATCCTGATCAACAATAATTATCATCCCATCACCAAAGAGATTCATGTGTGGGAGATCGGAACCCCTAAGACAGGTAAGATGAAAGTGATTCTGCAGTCCAGGGATGACGGGTATTGCATGGAAGGTGCGGAGTATGAGATCAGGGCAGGCAAGGTTCTGATCGAGATGCCACAGACCTCGGCAACGATCCTGAAATATGTAGAAGAATAAATATATGTAACTATTCAGAACACCATTCGCAAAACCGCCTCTGCGAGGCTTCCTTTTTGCTCATGGTGGTTACTTTGCCCTATAAATAGTATCAAATGCTCTTACGAATGCAAGGATTCGACGCTCATTCGATACTATTTACATGGCTCTGAATAGTTACAAATACAAAAGACAGAGAGGATATTCGATGTTCACCATCATTATTACCCTGCTGTTGCCGCTGGTATCCATTGGAATCTGGCGGCAATCTATTTTAAAAAATAACAAAAAAAGCGGACAGTCTGTCACGATCGGGAAGGGAGAATATGTCCTTCGCTATCTCACCTGCCTACTCTGTATGCTGGTCATTCCCTGGATCCTGTTGTCGCTGACCGGCAATGACGGCAATACGATCTTGAGAAAGCTGTTGGAATCCAGAGAATATGCAGTGAAAGTTCTATGTCTGGAGATCAGCATGATGCTGGTCTATGCCATTGCGGAATTGTTCGTGGAAGAAGCGAAAGCCGGAAAGCATGAGAAGATCCGGAGCGTCCTGAGCAAGATTACCGACAGCAAGGCGTGGAGCGTATTTCGCAAATACATAGGACCGGTGGCAGTACTGGCATTGACAGTGCTGGTGGTGTGTCTGAATTTCAGCATGATGTCCGACCGCGTACTGTGGGGGGATGAGGCGTTTTCTGCGAATACGGCCCACAAGGATGTGGATGGCATTTTGCAGGTATTGTATTACTGGGACAATCATCCGCCACTGTATTATTACTGGCTGAAATTATTCGGGACCCTGTTCGGATATAAGGTACCGGTATTCCATCTGGCCTCTCTGGTGCCCTTCGTGATTGGGATCGTACTGGCACTGACCGTTGTGCGGAAACATTTCGGACTGCTTCCGGCAACATTTTTTGTGATGATCTCCGGTCTGGGACAGGCATGTCTGGAGTACAATCTGGAAGTCCGCATGTATGCGCTGGCTTTCCTGTGTGTAATGGGTTGCTTCTATTGTTCCTACAGAGTCATTGCTGACGGCAGCAGGAAGACCTGGGCAGGCATGGTGCTGTGGGCACTGGCAGCAGCGTATTCTCACTATTATGCACTGGTGGCTGTAGGCATTATGATGTTTTTCACCGGAGTGGCCGTATGGATCAAATACCGTTGGAAAACATGGATAAAGGGTGTTCTGGCCATCGTAGCATTTTTCATAGGTTATGCACCCTGGCTATATTTCTTCTATGCCGGCTTGAAAAATGTCAGCAGAGGCTGGTGGATGACAGAGATCCTGGGACTGGATCAGAGTCTGGAGATTGTTATGGGCGGCAGAGGGATGAATGGTATCGTATTCCCGTTGGTGATTCTGTTTCTGGTGGTGACCCTGGCAGTGGATTCTTCTGTATTCTCTGTGGAAAAGACGGAGTACATATGCAGAAGCCTTCTGTGAGAAACTGGTCTGACAAGACATATGCCATGGCAGTGGGAGCCTGCACAATCCTTGGAACTTTGGCATTTGCTTATTTGTTAAGTGTTGTTATGGCACCGATGCTGGCACAGAGATATCTGTATCCGTTAAGTGCGGTGGCAATCGTCATGCTGGCGGTGGGCAGCAGCCGTGTGCTGGACCTGGCTGCAGAGCTGGAGAAGAAGTCCTGGAAGGGTCTGGAGGCTGTAAGCAGAATTGTTCTGGCGGTATTGCTGGTAGTATTATTCGGCCTGGGAATTCAGAACTATCGGGAATGCTATGACAGCTATGAACAGCAGAAGGTGGAGACCGAAAAGACACTGAATCTGATCGGTACCCCCGATGAGGATGTAAATATGGTCACGAATGGAGTAAAACATCTGGGTTGGACCGTGCTGTATTATTACTATCCGGATAATGAAATCGTGAACGGAGATTACAACCAGGCGGATTCCGACAGGTTCTGGTATTTTACACCGACCGAACTTGGCGCAGATGCCATCGCCGGATTGCAGCAGGATGGATATCAGGTAACCGATTACGGACTGATGCAACTGTCGCAGTATCCTTTCTATTTATATTATATTGAAGCAGTTCAGCCTGCGCCATTCGCAAAGTTGCGTTAGCACGCTTTTTCGTCACTTCGTGACTACTTTTGCTCATAGATTGGCGCTCTGCTCATAGGATGACAGAATTGACGCTTTGTGTGCGAGCACCCAATCGTCGCTTCTGTCATCCTATGGCTGAACTTTTACACTAAAATAATAAAAACATCTTGCAATTTGTGTGAACATATGCTACAATTTCACATTGTTAAGGCACTTTGCCTGACATGGATGGATTCCCGAGTGGCCAAAGGGGACAGACTGTAAATCTGCTGCAATTTGCTTCGGTGGTTCGAATCCACCTCCATCCATTCGCACGTCGCGGTTTGCGCGTTGCGATGCGTCCGCTGGTGTGGCGGAATAGGCAGACGCAAGGGACTTAAAATCCCTCGGGGGCAACCCCGTGCCGGTTCAAGTCCGGCCACCAGCATACTTAATTAGTGAGAGGAACACGGTAGAAATGCCGTGTTTCTCTTATTTTTTGCGGTGGGTGTGTAAGCAGAAATGCCATAAAAATGTTTACACTTTTTTACACTCTTTCAGAAGACTAAACATTAAGTGTTTTTTCCAGTTCCTGCCGTTTCTGTTCGTCTGAATACCGGGAAAAGCAATAGTGATTGATAAAGGTCTTTACATCCCGGTGTCCTGCCCAGTTCATAGCGTCTTTTAGATTGATGTTGGGATTGTCAGCAATCTTTGTTAAAGTGGTCTTACGTGCCTTGTGGTTTCCCTTCTTTTTGATTCCCAGTTCCTTACAGTAACGCTCATAATGGCTGTTGATAGAATTGGCGGTCAGACGGTGCTTGCGGTACATGAAAATATAATCTTCCGGGTCGCAGGAATAGCCATTTTGCAGATTTACGTCCCGTACCTTGTTGAACAGTTCCATAGCGGAACTAACAACGTATAAAGTGCGGTAACCTGCATCGGATTTCGGATGCTCCACAACTTCAAGATGCTTCTTCCATTTCCCATTATCCAATTTTTCGTATTGCTGTTGCTCCATTCGTCGAATGTAGAGATAGGAATCTCTTAAATCTTTCCATTTCAAGGCAACCAGTTCGCCGACACGGAGACCCAAAGAAAAGTTAATCAGTACGGCAAGGGTGGCGATGCGGTTGGGATGTTCTGCAAATTCTTTCTGTGCCAGTTCCTTTAAGAGATGCTCTTCCTCTTCGTTAAATACCTCAAATTCCGCATCTTTTGGTACGGTAGGAGTAAACAAGGATGCCTTGATCTTGAACTCTGCGTAGTGGTTTGTCGGCAGGATTCCAAGCTCTACAAGGTACTCTAAACTCTGCCGGATGATAACAGCCATGTTGTAGTACTGCTTTTTGTTCATTTGGCAGGAAATGATTTTATTACGTGCCCAGTTTTTCAATTCCAAAGCAGTCAGTTCTACTACCGGGCGGTCTACGATTGGATCGTCCGCATAGAAGCGGTTCCATTCTCCGTCAATATGTTTCATGTAGTTGGAGTTGTTGGTATCCTGCCATTTGTAAGTGAACCATTCCGGGTAGAATTGCCGTAAAGTGATACGCTTTCGTTTGGTGTCCTCTTCCTGCGCTTCGTAGTAGGCTACAATTTCGTCTGCAAGGTCTTCCCATTTCCGTTTTGCAATTGGCTTCTTTTTCCGTGGACTGTTTTCGTCCGGGAGAAAAGAATGCCACCGTCTGTCTGATTCGTAATATTTAGTTGTATACTGCTCCGTATGCTTCTTGATAATATCATCACGATGTTTTTTTGTCATATAATCATTATTTGCCGGAGCACTGACTTGTGAGTTTATATTACCTTCAGAAAGTACTTCCTGCAAGCAGTTTTTGATTGCTTCGGGTGAAAAACGGTATTGTATAGGAATAAAACACTCCTGCATAATTGATGGCACTATTTCCATGATTGTTCACGCTCCTTTTGTAGTCGTTGCAACTTTTTTGTTTTGTTATAACGGTTGCGAAGAACATTCTTTTTGGCTCCGACTGTGCGCTCTAATTCACGGACGGTATAGTAATCGTTATCAATTAGGTGGCAAAGATAATCGTCGGTCAGTTCGTGGTTATCAATGTAGAAAGTTTTCCGTTTTCGTCCCGGTCGTTTGCAGGCTTTGTCTTCAAGAATACGGATGCGGTTCTGCAACTCAATAAGTTCTGCATCCCTGCGACGATCTTTTTCGATCAGGGAGGCAAGCAGGATGTTGAAGTTGTACTTCGGATTGAGTAATGCGTTAAGTTCTTTATCGGTCTTGTCGGTTAGGTTATGGGTGTCCGGCATGGGGTGTAAATGGATGTTGTTGTAGAGGTCTTCCATGGTAATTTTCTCCTTTCTGTGAGTTACCGGAAAATGCGGTAATTATTGCAAGTTAATTGTTTACTTGTTTTTTTAAGGTGTTTTTATGGTAAAAACAGGTTGTTTTACTGCCCTTGAAAAATAAAATGAAAAGACCGGGGCAGGAAAACGGTAATTTAATATAAGCAGCAAAAAATATTTTTGAACAAAAAAAGGCAAAGCGGAGTCTGCATAATTACTCCAGTTTTGCCTTTTAAAATTCCCTTGTCATTTAATTATATATTAAGGTTAGCACATATCTGTAAAAAAACAAGGTGGATTACGGAAAATTTTAGGATGGTATTCCATTTTTGGTGGCTTTGGATATAGAAATTAGAAATTGTGATGAAATGGCGGAAAAATCGATTGTAGGCGTAAAATAGACTAGTGGGAAAGATAAGAGGGATATAAAGCTAACTGTATATTTGTAGAATGAATAGAAAAACGATAATAAAAGACATATTAGGGACTAGTAGGAAAAAAGGAAAAATTAGCCATTGACAGAACAAGTGTTCTGATGTATTGTCATAATTAATAAAAGGATACATTGACGGGGTCAAAATCAAAGGATAAAATATTAATTAATTCATATTATAAATAGTAAATTAATAGTGTCAGAGCGATTTTAAATAGTTAAAAAGAAGGGAGACATTTATGAAGGCAATAGCAATGTTTAACAATAAAGGTGGCGTTGGAAAGACAACCGTTTTATGTAATCTGGCGAGTTGGTTGAGTTTAAATGAGCATAAGAAAGTATTGGTGATAGATGCAGATCCACAATGTAATACAACTACGTATGTACTAGATGATGATGAATTTTTAAATGTATACTATGAAAAAAATACTTTCACCTTAAATGATATTATACTTCCGCTAAAAACTAGAGGAGCATATATTGAAAAGGAGAAAATAGAGGTAGTAAAGTCAAAGGGATTTGGATTTGATGTCGTGGCAGGCAGTCCTAAATTGGCTAGTAGTGAGGATTTTTTATCAGGAGATTGGAAGGATATAAAGGCGCAGGAAATAAGAGGAATACGTTCAAATATGCTTTTTTTTGATTTACTTCGTAAGTGTGACGAGTATGATTTTGTCTTTTTTGATATGGGACCTTCTTTAGGGGCGATAAATAGAGCAATTCTCCTAGCATGTGATTATTTCATTACGCCGATGTCATCTGATTTATTTAGCATTTTAGCATTAGAAAATATAGGTTTATCACTTAGTGAATGGAAGATGACATTTAACAAGGTACTTGCAAATTTGAATTCAGAAGATAGAGAAGGGTTAGAGGGAATGAAACAGGAATGTACAATTAAATTTTTGGGATATATATACCAGCAATATATTACAAAAACATCAGATGGGAACAAGAGAATTGTAAATGCGTATGAAACCATATTAAGACAATTGCCAGCTAAAATAAAAGAGAATTTAGCCGAAAAAATTAATTGTGATTTTTCTGGAAAACAGAATTATGAATTAGGATCTGTTCCTAATTTTTATAGTTTGATTCCTATGTCTCAAAGTGCACATAAGCCTGTTTTTGCATTGACAAATGTAGATGGTGTGGTTGGTGCACATTATCAAAAAGTAAAGGAATACAGTGATATTATAGATACAATTGTTAATGCAATCTACAATAATATGGAGGGAATATTATGATAAACTGGCCAGAAGATGTTGTAGAAGACATTGCGAGAAGAAGATGTGTTTTATATTTAGGATCAGGTGTGTCAGCTAATTCTGTAAATGAAAAAGGAGAAACACCAGCTACATGGGGGGATTTTTTGAATAGTGTTATTGAAAATAAAAAGGGAACTTTAGGAGAACATTATGGCACAATAAAGGAATTAATACGAGAAAAAGATTTTTTATTAGCATGTGAAGTGCTGGTTCAAAAGATCGGAGAAATAGAATTTGGAGAGTGTGCAGAAAACGCATTTAGGAGACCTCAATTTGCGTATACAGATATACATGAAGTAATATATGGATTGGATTCTCGAATTGTGATTACACCAAATATTGATAAAATATATGAACAGTGCGCCTTAAAAAAATTCAAAAGGGTCTGTAGTGATTAAAAAATATTATGATGATATAGCATCATATTTGAGGAAACCGGATTACCTAGTTATTAAAGCACATGGTTGTGTGGATGATACTCAAAAAATTGTATTTACACATGAGCAATACAATAAAGCAAGGTATCAATATGCTTCATTTTATAGACTGTTAGATGCTTTATTATTAACACATACATTTATTTTTATAGGTTGTGGAATAAAGGATCCAGATATTCAGTTGACACTTGAAAATATGAATTTTTCATTTCCAAATTGCAAACCACATTATTTTATTACAGAAGAAGGAAGTATGAAACATGAAGTAATACAAAGCATTTATAGGAATAGAAATATAAAAATTATTACTTATGAAAATAAGGATGGCAAGCATGAAGAATTACTCAAAGGACTAAGAGAATTATCTATTTGTGTAGATAATAAGCGTAAGGAATTGGCAGAAAGAGCAACTTGGTAAAGGAATTAAGTTCCTTTAAAATTAATAGAAATAATAAAAAAATATTTTTAATGAGACAAATTGTGATAGAATATATTTAATACATATTTTTAGTGAAAGGACGAAAAATGGCAGATTATGTATATCCAGAGTTATTAAATAAATATGAGTTTAGAAATTATGGGCATGCTTTAGAAATATTAAGTGAAGTATTTCCTAAAGAGTGGAAAGAAATTCAAGAGTGTTTGGCAAAGTTTGTTATAACAGAGGATGATTTACTAGTAGCCGGGGGAAATGAAAGTCAGATACCTAAAAAGTTTGATTATATATTATATCCATATGGGTGGAAGGAAATAAAAATTTCCGGTGATCTTGAAGTGAAATTATATCAACGATTAAATAAAAAAAGTAAGTCTTTTGCTACTACTCCATTTGATAGCAAAATGATTAAGGGATATATTGATGGGCATAATATTGACTTTGTTAAAGGAAAAGTAGCATTTGATTTGGAATGGAATAGCAAAAGATCAAACATTTGATCGTGATCTTTTGGCAATGAGAACATATTTTGAATGCGGAATAATAGATGTAGGAATTATTGTAACCCGATCGACAGAGTTGGTTGATATTTTTAAAAAATTAGATATAAATAAAAAGTATGGACCAAGTACTACTCATATGGATAAATTAATTTATCGACTTGATTCAAGAAGAAACGGTGGTTGTCCTATACTTGCTATAGGTATACGGAAAGCAGTAGTTGAGGAAAAATAAAATGGCGGAATTTGAAAAAACATCAATAGATGAAACTATTAATAATTTTATAAAATATACACAAGGAAAAAAATATAAGACCATCTACGCAGATCCCCCATGGCAATTTCAGAATAGAACGGGGAAGGTAGCTCCAGAACATAAACGTTTAAATAGATATCCAACTATGAAATTAGAGGATATTATGAAGTTACCGGTAGGAGATGTCGCTGATGAAAAAAGCCATTTGTATTTATGGGTGCCGAATGCACTGCTTCCGGAAGGATTGCAGGTAATGGAAGCGTGGGGGTTTGAATATAAGACTAACTTAATTTGGGAAAAAACCCGTAAAGATGGGGAACCTGACGGTAGAGGAGTAGGATTTTATTTTAGAAATGTGACAGAGATTCTTTTATTTGGAATAAAAGGAGAGAAAAATAGAACGTTAGATCCAGGAAGATCACAGGTGAATTTGATCAGAGCAATGAAAAAAGAACATAGTAGAAAACCTGAAGAATTTATTGATTTAATTGAAAAATGCTCAAATGCTCCATATTTGGAAGTATTTGCGAGAGGTAATCGTGATAGTTGGGATATGTGGGGAAATCAAGCAACGGAAGACTACGAGCCAGATTGGAATACCTATTCGAATCATACAATGGCGGTTAAATGTTGAGAAGACTGTTTTTACACTCTGTTTACACACCCCAAGTCAGTACTTCGACAAGCTCCTTTCTATGCGGGTTTGCGGGTATGGGGACTTTGTTCAAGTCCGGCCACCAGCATACTTAATTAGTGAGAGGAACACGGTAGAAATGCCGTGTTTCTCTTATTTTTTATTGTGAATGATAAAAAGAAGGGATATAATTGTATACAAATAACAGTAATATATTCTCAAGACGAAGGTAAACGTCAAATCCTGCGCCTTGGCTAATTAGTCTTTTTGTGCCACACTCTAAATGACACGAAAAAACTATTAGTTTTTTAGAGGAGGCTAAAGCGCATGGATCAATTAACTCACAATGTCCGCAGGTCGAACTGGATAAACATCATTCGACAGTGCCAGGACAGACCAGCAGGCACTACGGCAAAGCAGTGGCTTGTTGAAAACGATATTTCTGAAAAATCTTATTATTACTGGCTCCGAAAGATCCGCCGGGAAGTCTGTGAACAGGAGGGACTCCAGGAAGACACCAACCCGTCTGCCCTCTCTTTTGTAGAAATCCCGGTAAAAACTGCTCTGGACACAACACCGGTGCCAGCCGTCCCGGCAGCAATGACTCCGGTTGCAGTGATCAGATCAGGCCGCCTGACGCTGGAATTATCAAACGATATTTCAGAGTCCCTGCTTTGCAGGCTGCTGCAGGAGGTGCTTCATGCTTGAAGATGCTGCCGGTATCCGCAGAGTCGTGATTGCCTGCGGATATGTGGATCTGCGCAAAGGGATCGATGGGCTGTCCATGATCATCGGAGGCAGATACCATCAGAATCCTTTTGAAAAGGGAACTTTATTCCTATTCTGTGGCAGACGGTCCGACCGCATCAAGGGACTTCTATGGATGGGAGACGGTTTTCTTCAGCTCTACAAACGGCTGGAGGCAGGTTCCCTGTCCTGGCCTAGAACCAGCGAAGAGGCCGCAGACCTTACAGAGGAACAGTTCCGTTATCTTATGATGGGGCTGAATCCCCTGAACCCAAAAGTCAGGGAAGTAACACCGCAAAAGCCCACCTGATCTTTGTGCAAAACATAGATTTTTTATGCCTGTTATCCGGTCAGATCCATTCCCGGTGTTACAGCCTCTCTGAACGCTGTTTCCTGGTCTGTGACGTATCCACAGGAGGATCCGGATAAAATTTCAGCGCCTTGAAAACTTTATATTTCCCTGGCTCTATGACCATCACACCGCCTTACAGGCATAGGCAGAATGACGAAACCTGCGGGGTTGCCGGTTCGCAATCCTTTGTGTTTTCTGGTATAATGAAAACAGTTTAAGGAGCAGGACAATGGCAGACAGACATACATTGGAAGAACTGAATAACTGCAGCAGGGAAGAACTGATCACCATCGTTCTTATGATGCAGGGACAACTGGATACCCTGAATGAGAACATCGAGCGGCTGATCGAACAGGTACGCATAGCGAACAGCTATCGTTTCGGAAAACATACAGAAACACTGGATTCCATAGATGGTCAGCTGTCCTTCTTTGATGAGGCAGAAAACTGCTGCAATCTGTCTGTCCCGGAGCCTGCTGCGGAGGAAGTACTTCCATCCAGACGTAACCATAAGAAAAAAGGGCAGCGGGAAACGGATCTGAAAGATTTCCCGGAAGAGATCCTTCCTCCTTATCAGGTATCCACAGAAGAACTGGATACGTTTTATGGTGCAGGCAACTGGCGCAGAATGAAGGATGAAACCTACAAAAGACTGCGCCATGAGCCGGAATCCTGGACGGTGGAAGTCCATACCGTGGAAGTCTACGTGGGAACCGGCGGAGATCATCAGGACGAATTCTTACGTGGAAAACGCCCCAAGGATCTTCTGCGTGGAAGCATCGTTACTCCTTCCCTGCTTGCATCCATTCTGAATGTAAAATATGTGAACTCCTCTGCACTGCACAGGGTCGAGCAGGAGTTTCAGCGGAATGGTGTAAATATCTCCAGACAGACCATGTCGAACTGGATCATCCGGTGTGCTGAGAAATATTTTGCACCGTTTGTGGATCGTATGAAGCAGGAACTGCTGTCCCTACCGGTGACACAGTCGGACGAAACACCGACACAGGTGATCGGTGACAGTGACCGTCCGAACAGTAAATGCTACATGTGGGTACACCGTTCCGGGGAGTTCTATAAGGAACGTCCTGTGGTGATCTACGAATACCAGAAAGGCAGGGATCACGAAAAGCCGCTGGAGTTTTACCGGAACTACAAAGGAGTTCTGGTCACGGACAGTCTGGAGCAGTATCATCTGCTGGACAAAAAACTGCCGGGAGTGACAAACGCAAACTGTTGGGCACATGTAAGAAGAGCCTTTGCAGATGCCGTAAAGGCAGCGGATAAAAAGAATCCCCTGTCAGTAAAAACTTCCGTGGCATACCAGGCATTACAAAAGATTGCAGAATTCTACCGGATCGATACCGAACTGAAAGAACTTCCGGCAACGGATCGCCTTACACAGCGGCAGACAAGGATAAAGCCGCTGGTTGAGGATTTCTTTGCGTGGGCAAAACAACAGGCTGCAGAATGTGCGGTGCCTCCGAAATCCAGGACCGGACAGGGACTAAATTTCGTCATCCATCAGGAAAACTATTTAAAGGTATTTCTGACCGATGGGGATATCCCAATCGATAACTCCGCTTCCGAACGGGCTATCCGGACTTTCTGTATCGGCAAGAAGAACTGGATGTTCCATAACACAGCAAAAGGTGCCGGAGCCAGCGCTCTTGTTTACAGTATTTCAGAAACAGCAAAGCTGAACAATCTGCGCCCGTACTACTACTTCAGGCATATCCTCACGGAGCTGCCTAAGTATTGTGACGAAAAAGGAAATATAGATCCGGCAAAACTAGATCAGCTGATGCCCTGGGCAGAGGAGCTTCCCGAGGAATGCCGGAAACCACGCCGCTCATAAAAAAATTTAAGGGAGGCGCAGGATTTGACGTTTACAGACGAAGAGGTGACAGTATGCTGACAAATACAATGAAAGAGGATTTGACCCAAGGGTTAGTAGATCTTTTTTCGGATAGTATTTTGGCAATCATATTGTACGGATCTGTCGCCAGAAATGATAATACGGATGAGAGTGATATTGATATTGTAATTATCATAAAAAATGAAATGGATGATGCAACAAAGGAACAGTTCATTCATTGGTCAGCGGAATTAGATCTTCGATATGACAGAGTATTTTCTATCATTGATATTCAGGAAGAAAACATGGAGAAATGGGGAAATGTTTTGCCGTTTTATCAGAATATACAGAAGGAGCATTCCTGTTAAGTAACAAATAACCGGTTTGCAAAAATTGAGTGCCACCCATAGAATAATGATTGTTAACTTGGCGGTTAATAAGAATCATTGTTCAAAGGAGACACCCACAAATGAATTATAAGCAGAATGAAAAAATCAATCAAGTAAAAGAATCAACTTTGGTAGTCGGAATCGATATCGGAAGTACAACACAGTACGCCAGGGCATTTGACTGGAGAGGCATTGAGCTTGGAAAAGTCTTTCCGTTCAGCAACAGCAGAGAAGGATTTGAATCTTTCAACGCATGGATGCAGCATTTACAGGACAAGTATAAGAAGCTGGATGCAATCGTAGGTATCGAGCCGACAGGTCATTACTGGTTTGACCTTGGCGCTTATCTTGAGGATGAGGGCATCCTCCTGGTTATGGTTAACCCTTATGCGGTAAAGCAGACCAAGGAACTGGATGATAACAGCCAAAGCAAGAATGACAGGAAGGATCCGAAGGTGATCGCAAAGCTGGTTACCGAGGGCCGGTATTCTGCACCGTATACACCGGATGGTGTGTATGCTGATTTAAGAATTATGGTGGCCAATCGTAAGAGACTCATCAGGGAGATGACCCAGATCAAAAACAGATTTGCCAGATGGTTCGCCATATATTTCCCCGAGTACACAGATGTGTTTGGGGACTATGAAGCACAGAGCAGTATGCTGCTTCTAAAGAAAGTTTGTACTCCGGAAGCAATCGTGGAACTGGGAGCTGAGAAAATCAATCAAATCTGGCGTGATGCAAAGCTTAGGGCTGTGGGAATGAAAAGGGCAACGACCCTGTGTGAGACAGCAAAACGTAGCATCGGCTTAAAGAAAGGCTCTTCGGCGGCCCGGTATGAAATGAAACTGTTGCTCGAGGATTACGAATACAAAAAGGCACAGCTGGACGCCGTTATGGAGGAGATAGAAAAGCTGTGCAGGAAGATACCCGAAAGCGAGCAGATGCTTGCCATCAAAGGTATAGGAGTGATCACGGTAGCCGGATTTCTGGCAGAAGTGGGTGATGTGAGGCGTTTCGAATCACCCAGACAGATACAAAAAGCTGGCAGGACTCTCATTACGGGAGAACAGCTCTGGAAAGCACAAAGGACAGACGACCATAAGCAAAAGAGGTCGGATGAAGCTGCGGGCAGTGCTGTTCAATGCAGCAATTCCGCTGATAGCGAAGAACCCAGAGTTTAAGTCATTGCATGAGTATTACACGACAAGAGCGAATAATCCGCTCAAGAAGAAACAATCCGTGATTGCGATCAGCTGTAAGCTGATACGGGTCTTTATGCCATCCTTGCAAATGGAGTGACCTATGATGCGCAGAAGATGCTTTCTGACATTCACAGGCAGCCGCAGGCAGCATAAAAGAACGACTGTGAGATTCAGGGGAGACGTCCGCCGCAAGGTGCTGAAAGGAACAGAAGAAATTCATAAACATAGAGAGCCAAGTCAGATTTCTTACCATCAGAGCAGAGACTCAGCGAAGGAGCATCATGACGCCCCTTTATGGATAAGCAGAACGAAGGAATTAAGGACCCAGAAGTAAAGGAGATCCTGTATGACATGGGAGGTTAGGCTGCCGTAAGGAGTTGGGGAAAGAAAGGCCGATCATAGCAGAATAAGACGACGTCTTGGTTTGTGTACCCTAAACATCCGAATATCCATGATTTATGGCCAAGGGGAATGACATAGACTTAGAAAATATCTCTATGAAGAAATGAAAATGTGAGAAAAAGCGAGTTAACAAGAGAAAAACAAAGATTATTATGGGAGGGGATAATTCTTTGGAAAGCAGAATAACAATTCCTTTTACACTTCATGGAATAGAAGAAAATCTCACCGTAGAATACACGCAAGGTACAGATCCCAGGGAAATTGGCTATGATGCCCTTCAGGGATTTCCGATAGACAAAATATGTTGCATAGGTTATCCGGTAATGCATGGTTACTTTGAACACATGAATGCGACCGGTTATCGGAGATCCTGTGGATTTATTCAATTCGTGGAAAGAATTGAAAATCATGGGGAAAACAGAGAGTTTTCCATAGATGTCAGTGATGAAAATCTGGAAAAAGGGAATCCATATTTTGCGTATGGTTATCCGGCAGAAATATTTGATGCGCCCTGTTGGAATTTGGCTGGGTGTAGGCACTTGAAATGGACAGCTTATACCTATCTAGTAGAATCTGCCCTCCCGCATGAATGGCAATAAACTGAAATTCCTGGGCGGATACTCCTGGGGATATGAAGAGGATGAAAACGGTCCACAGAGATTACTACCGCTAGAGATATTGACGGAAAATGACTGGGAAAAGCATGCAACGGAAAAAGGAATATCAGATATATAAAAGAACTTTTTAATTTCTCCTTTAGTTATTCTCCGCGAGTCAGTACTTCAGAAGGATTAAAATTACTTGATATAAAAACTAAATATTGTTATGATTTTTACAAACATATGTATAAAGGGGAATAAGATGGAAAATTTGAAATTATTAGTTGATGAATTAAGGCAGTTGCCGTCAGAAACGCCATGGCTTGAATTTAAACATAATAATTACGATCCCCAAATGATAGGGCAAGATATTTGTGCGCTTGCAAATGCTGCTACCTTATATGAAAATACATCAAGATTTGTCTATATCAGGAACAGGCCCTGTTGTCGAAATTTTTGATAACCGAATTGAAATAACAAATGCGGGAATACCGTTAGTAAACATTGACAGAATAATAGATAATCCACCAAAATCAAGAAATGAAAAACTAGCTTCGCTAATGAGACGATTAAAGATGTGTGAAGAGCTTGGTACAGGATGGGATAAAATTGTAATTGCCTGTGAAATTTCTCAATTACCTGCGCCGAAAATAGAATTGTTTGAGACCAGTACGAGTTACATTGTATTC
>VOFG01001186.1_pt1 | contig 92557 bp, 150 predicted proteins | sample 5384171 | NCBI WGS metagenome assembly VOFG01 (sample SAMN12384726, study PRJNA508395) | human gut metagenome | isolation source: healthy gut F | host: Homo sapiens
ATAGCATTGGTGAAAATTGTGGGAGCCAGTGAATGAAATAATATTGTTGCTTGATTATTTCGATATTGAAAATTATAACGAAGAATCAATATCAATGAAATTACAAGTGTTATTAATGATTTACAAGAGCGAATGGTAAGGATAGAAAAAGAAAAGAAGAAATAAAAGATAAAATAAAGTACTATGCGGAAAAAGGGTGGATATCAATGCCTGTACGGTGGAGCGAAGAACTATTCCAAATTTACCTAAATTTTTGCAAAAAATGAAAATATAGAGACACATTTAAGAAATATAACGCAGGAACATAAAGTCGATAAAGATTTAGAGGAAAATAAATTTTGTAAAAAGATTGCAAGATGTAAAACTAAAAAGGTATTTACAGAAATTATTTGATGAGTTAATGAATTATCGTAATCACATAATAATTGATCTGGTGCTGCGTGGGATATGATTATAGATAAAGTGTATGAGATTGATGGAAATGCAGATAAAATATTGATTTATATGGAAGCTTGTAAGTTTCACACGACGATATATATTATACTTCAAATTCGTCATATTTTTATATGCCATTAGGACGTATTATAGAAAGGGAAGGGTTAACCACAAAAGTATAACCATCTAAAAAAGAATGGAGGATATGGCGATTTTATTAGTCTTATAAAGGCTTATGACTATATAAATAACAAAAAAATGTGCAAAAGGTTGTTTATAAGATTTTTTCAGTATTGTGAGTTCTTAGTTTTATGATGAAGCCCATTATGAAATAAATACTGAACAATAACGATTTTGAAAAGGGTAAAGGCTTATCGCCCTAAGTGGGTGTGAACCTTTTGAAAAAGATGAAGGGCTGCTATTTAGTATAACAAGTAATTGATACCAAAAAGGAACAGGAACGAGAGGAACTTCATCGTGCAATATGGGCGATTGCAGATGAACTGCGTGGAGCAGTTGATGGCTGGGATTTCAAAATGTTCTTGGTACGATGTTTTATCGTTATATTTCTGAAAATCTGTGTAATTACATAAACAGCGGTGAAATTGATGCAGGTAACACCGATTTTGATTTTGCAAAAATGCAGGATGAGGATGCAGAAGAAGCAAGAGCTGGATTGGTAGAAGAAAAAAGGAAGGACTGGTTTTTTTATCCTTCCAAGTGAGCTTTTCTGTAATGTCCGCGCCAAAGCTGTGAATGATGAAAACTTAAATGAAACACTGGAGCGTGTGTTCCGTCACATTGAGGAATCAGCGAAAGGCAGTGAGGCAGAGAGCGACTTTGCCGGACTGTTCGATGACTATGATGTAAACAGCAATAAACTGGGTTCTACAGTTGCAAAGCGAAATGAAAAACTTGTTAAACTGTTGAATGGTGTAGGAGAGATGAATCTAGGAGATGTGAAGGATCATTCCATTGATGCCTTCGGGGATGCATATGAGTACCTTATGACTATGTATGCATCAAATGCCGGAAAATCTGGTGGGGAATTCTTTACTCCTGCAGATATATCTGAACTGCTCACACGGCTTGGAACTGTAGGTAAAAACAGAAATCAATAAGGTATATGATCCTGCTTGTGGTTCGGGTTCATTGCTTTTGAAGGCTGAGAAAATCCTGGGAAAAGATGCTATCCGTAATGGATCTTTTATGGGCAGGAAATCAATATCACAACCTACAAATTTGTGCCGTATTAATATGTTTCTGCATGATGTGGGATTTGATAAATTTGATATAGCCTGTGAAGATACACTGCTCAGTCCACAACATTGGGATGATGAGCCATTTGAGCTGATTGTATCTAATCCGCCATATTCTATCAAGTGGGCAGGAGACGAAAATCCATTACTCATCAATGACCCTCGCTTTGCTCCGGCTGGAGTTCTGGCACCTAAGAGCAAAGCGGATATGGCGTTTATCATGCATAGCCTGTCATGGCTTGCATCTAACGGAACTGCTGCCATTGTATGTTTCCCGGGAATCATGTACCGTGGTGGTGCAGAGCAGAAAATCCGTAAATATCTGGTAGATAACAACTATGTAGATTGCGTTATTCAGTTGCCGAGTAATTTGTTCTTTGGTACATCGATTGCAACCTGTATCATGGTAATGAAAAAGAACAAAGCAGATAACAAGACACTGTTTGTTGATGCCACAAGCGAGTGTGTGAAGGTTACCAACAATAATAAGCTGACACCAGAAAATATTGACCGTATTGTGGATGTGTTTGCTAAGCGTGAAGAAGTGGAGCATTTTGCGCATTTGGCAAGCTATGAGGAAGTATCTGGTAATGATTATAATCTATCAGTATCAACTTATGTTGAAGCCGAAGATACCAGAGAGAAAATTGATATCGTGAAGTTGAATGCGGAAATTAAGGAAATTGTTGCCCGTGAGCAAGTGCTCCGTGATGAGATTGATAAGATCATCGCAGAAATCGAGGTGAACTCATGAGTACAAAAGAATTAAAAGTGTCTTTAATGCCCCGTTAAATGAACTTGACACGGAAGTGCAGACATATGGATGCAGAGCAAATAATCCAGATATATGTGCTAATAATTCCATTACAAATATTTGTGCTTTTACATCTGAAGATGGTATTTGTAGAAAGCCGTCTCGTGCATGGAAAAAACAATATCATAAATTAAGTGGAGGGCAGAAAATGAGTAAAATTGATAATTTGATTCAAGAATTCTGTCCTGACGGAGTTGAATATAAACCAATAAAAAAATTGGCAGAAGTTGGAACTGGAAGCAGTAATGGCAATGAAGCACAGGAAGATGGAAAGTATCCATTTTTTATACGTTCACAAACAGTGAAAAGAAAAAATGAATGGGAATATGATGAAGAAGCAATTATTATACCTGGAGAAGGTGGGATTGGAGAAATATACCATTATGTGAATGGCAAATATGCTATTCATCAAAGGGTGTATCGTATACATTTTATTGATAATTCAGTCGATGTTAAGTTCGCTTATCATTATTTTCGCACCTTTTTTAAGAACTTTATTATGCGTAAGGCCGTAAGTGCGACCGTGAAATCTATAAGAAAGCCTATGATAGAGGAGTTTATGCTCCCCTGTACCTCCTCTGAGGTACAACGTGAAATAGTCCATATTTTGGACTCTTTCACGTTACTTACAGCCGAGTTTACAGCCGAGCTTACAGCTCGGAAGAAACAGTATAGTTTTTACAGAGACACTTTAATACAAAAAGAGTGTAAATCTGAAAAAGTTAAGCTGAATACTGTTTGTGAAATTTATGACGGAACACATCAAACACCAAAATATACTAACAGTGGAATACCATTTGTGAGTGTAGAAAACATTGATGATTTGTATGGAACACAGAAATTCATTTCGACAGAAGCTTATGCGAAATATAAAATTAAACCCCGCATAGGTGATGTTTTTATGACAAGGATTACTGCAGGGATTATTGGAAAATGTACAGTAGTAGAGCGAAATGATGATTTAGCTTATTATGTTTCGCTGGCATTGTTGCGTCCAAATGCAGACATTCTTGATAGCAAATATTTGAAGTATTATTTGGAAAGTGGTTGGGGCAGAAGAGAATTAAGTAAATGGATATTGTGGGATGCAACACCTACGAAAAATAAATAAGGATGATATTGAAGAGTGCTTATTTCTGTTCCACCGCTTGATACGCAAAAAAGGTTGGTACAGGTAATCGAACATTTTGATGTTATTTGTACTGACTTGAATATTGGCTTGCCAGCCGAAATCGAAGCACGCCAGAAGCAATATGAATATTATCGAGATTTGCTCTTGACATTTGCTGAAACGGGCAGCACGCTCAGACAGACAGACAGACAGACAGACAGACAGACAGACAGAGCTGAGCACAATTAAGCTCATTCAATATGTGTTTGGTTATGTTACGCTGCCAATGGGAAGTTTATTTGATTTCCGTAATGGACTGAGCAAGGGAAAGGATTTCTTTGGTTCAGGTATTCCTTTTATCCGATATACGGATGTTTATAATAACAGATTTCTTAAGGGAGAGGATATTACCGCACTGGTTGAATGCACTCCTGCAGAAATTGAAAAGTTGGGAGTTCACCGTGGAGATGTGTTTTTACCAGAACGTCAGAGACAGCAGAAGATGTTGGTTGGTCATCGGTAATGCTTGATGATATTGGCGATTGTGTATTTAATGGATTTACAATTAAGGCAACTCCAAAAACAAATTATTTGTTGCCGGAATATTGTGCATTTTGCTTTTGCTACGGAAGACTTCAGGAAGTATGTTACAAGCCATTGTGCATTTACAACCAGAGCATCCTTAACGGGAAAAACGATTGCAGAATATCAGCTTGCTATTCCGAGTATAGAAAAACAGCAGGAGATTGTAAATGTGTTGAATAAATTTCATAGCCTTTGCAATGACCTGTCCGCAGGACTTCCAGCAGAAATCGAAGCACGTCAGAAGCAATATGAATATTACAGGGATAAGCTGTTATCCTTTAAAGAATTACCAAAGTAAGGAGGCGAGGATGTGTCGTACTTTAATATTGTAGCGGAGACATCGGAGAATACCGTTGTCACAGAATATGAGCCAGTCAAGATGCGTTCTGACAGTTATCAGAGCGAAGCAGCACTGGAACAGGAGTTTATCCGTCTGCTCTGTGAACAGGGATATGAATATTTGCCTATTCACACGGAGAAAGACCTGATTGCCAATCTCCGTAAAAAATTAGAGGAACTGAATAACTATCAGTTTTCAGACACAGAATGGGATGATTTCTTCAAAAATGCCGTTGCTAATCCTAATGAGCATATCGTGGAAAAAACCCGGAAGATACAGGAGGACAATGTCCAAGTCCTGACTCGTGATGACGGTTCTTCCAAGAATATTACACTCATAGATAAAAAAGAATATCCATAATAACAGGCTGCAGGTCATCAATCAATATGTGGTTGGCACAGAGAATGGTGCGAAGCATGACAATCGCTATGATGTTACAGTATTGGTAAACGGTCTGCCTCTTGTGCATATTGAACTGAAACGCAGAGGTGTTGCCATCCGTGAGGCTTTCAACCAGATTAACCGCTACCAGAGGGATTCCTTTCTGGGCAGGATGCGGACTGTATGAGTACATTCAGATTTTTGTCATTTCCAACGGTACGAATACAAAGTATTATTCCAACAGCACCAGGAGAAATGCAGAAAAGGAACAGGAGAAGCGGGGAGCAAGTAAGACTAAAACCAGTAACAGTTTTGAGTTTACCTGCTTCTGGGCAGATGCCAATAACCGTGTAATTCCAGATCTGATTGATTTTACAAAGACTTTTTTCGCAAAGCATACGATTCTGAATATCCTTACGAAGTACTGTATTTTCACATCGGAGGATATGCTGATGGTCATGCGGCCGTATCAGATCACGGCTACAGAGAGAATCCTCAATCGGATTGAAATTGCGAACAATTATAAGAAGTACGGCGGTGTCGAGGGTGGAGGTTACATCTGGCATACCACAGGTTCCGGCAAGACGCTGACTTCGTTCAAGACGGCAAGACTGGCATCGAAGCTGCCTTATATTGATAAGGTGCTGTTTGTGGTTGACCGTAAGGATCTGGACTACCAGACCATGAAAGAATATGACCGTTTTGAAAAAGGGGCAGCTAACAGCAATACTTCGACTACTATATTAAAAAGGCAGTTGGAAGACCCGGACGCACACATCATTATTACTACCATTCAGAAACTGGCTACTTTTATAAAGAAGAATCCGGGGCATGAAGTGTATACGAAACATATCGTTATTATTTTTGATGAATGTCATAGAAGTCAGTTTGGTGATATGCACACTGCGATTGTGAAGAATTTTAAAAAGTATCATTTGTTTGGATTTACGGGGACGCCGATTTTTTCTATTAATTCCGGCAGAGCAAAAAATCCAGAATTCTTTACTACAGGTCAGACCTTTGGAGACCAGCTCCATAGCTACACGATTGTTGATGCTATTAATGATAAAAATGTTCTTCCCTTTAGAGTTGATTATATTAAAACAATGGATGAAGAGGAAGAAATTACAGATGAAATGGTTTGGGATATTAACCGCGAAAAGGTCATGATGGCTCCTGAACGAATTCAGATTGTGACACAGTATATACTGGATCATTTTGATCAGAAGACCTATCGTGGGGATAAAACTTACATATATAATACGCTGACTAATATTGCAGAGGTGGCTTCTGCCAAACGGGATGAGGTAGAGGAAATCAAACAGAAACAGCGTATCAGCGGTTTTAACTCTATTTTTGCAGTATCAAGCGTTCCGATGGCAAAACTGTATTATCAGGAATTCAAAAAGCAGATGGCAGCAGATCCGACCAAGAAACTGCGAGTCGCAACCATTTTCAGTAATGGTGCAAATGAGGAAGAATCGGATGGTATTCTGGATGAAGAAAATTCAGAGGATACCTCTGCACTCGATCAGCCGTCCAGAGAATTTCTGGAAGAAGCCATCAAGGATTATAATGAAATGTTCCATACGAATTACGATACCTCAAGTGATAAATTCCAGAATTACTATAAAGATGTGTCGCTTCGTATGAAGAATAAGGAGCTGGATATTCTGATTGTAGTGAATATGTTCCTGACTGGTTTTGATGCTACAACTATGAATACGCTGTGGGTAGACAAGAATCTGAAAATGCACGGGCTGATACAGGCATTTTCTCGTACCAACCGTATTCTGAATTCTATCAAGACTTTTGGAAATATTGTATGTTTCCGAAATCTGCAAAAGCGAGTGGATAGTGCCATTTCCCTGTTCGGAGACAAGAATGCCGGAGGCATTGTTCTGCTACAGAGCTTTAAGGATTATTATTACGGATATGAATCTGTGGATGGTAAGCCGATGCCGGGGTATGTGGATATGATGGAAGACTTGGAAAATAAGTTTCCGTTATCAGAACCACAGATTGTCGGAGAACAGAATCAGAAGGATTTTATTGCTTTGTTTGGTGCAATTCTTCGTATGAGAAATCTCTTGCTTTCCTTTGATGAGTTCAAGGGGAACGAGCTGATTTCTGAACGTGATTTACAGGATTACCTTGGACGTTATCAGGATTTGTGTGATGAGTGGAAACGCAAGCGTCAGGAAAGTACGGATATTACAGATGATGTGGTATTTGAGATTGAACTGATTCGTCAGATAAAAATTAACATCGATTATATTCTCATGCTTGTAAAAAAGTATCATGATACCCATTGTGAAGATAAGGAAGTCCTGATTACCATTAATAAGGCGATTGATGCTAGTCCGGAACTGCGCAGCAAGAAAAAGCTCATTGAAAATTTTATTGCAGGAATTAATGACGTAGATGATGTTCTGAATGAGTGGCATGAGTATGTGGTAGAACAGCGAGATCAGGATCTGAATAGGATTATTGCGGAAGAAAAACTGAAGCCGGAAGATACGCGGAAATTCATGGACAGCAAAGCCATTGGACAAAAATCCTTTGTGCGTTCCGTGACGTTATTTTTTATGACGGAAAAGAAATCAAAACAGCCGGAACGGACATAGATAAACTTATGAGTGTATGCTGTAGTATTTATGGATGCGATCCACTATCATGTCCGCAGTGAAGGACGTATCGTAAAACGTGCGGTTTACATTGCTCTTGGTATCGACATGAGCGGAAAAAAGACGTCCTTGGTATGTATGTTGGAGAAAACGAAAGCGCCAAGTTCTGGCTCTCCATCATGAATGGACTAAAGAACCGCGGAGTTGAGGATATCCTGATTGCATGTGTGGATGGACTAAATGGATTTCCACAAGCAATTGAAGCTGTTTATCCAAAAACAGAAATCCAGCAGTGTATCATTCATCAGATCCGTAATTCAACGAAGTTTGTTTCCTACAAAGATATCAAAAAACTGATGGCTGATCTGAAGCTTGTATATGCAGCTCCAACGGAAGAAACGGCATTAAATGAATTGGAATTATTCAGAGATAAATGGGATTCCAAGTACCCCAAGATCTATAAATCCTGGAATGATAACTGGGCACCCCTGTCCACTTATTTCAAATATCCAGAGGCAGTAAGGCGGCTGATTTATACCACCAATGCGATTGAAGGCTTCAACCGTCAGCTCCGGAAAGTGACCAAAAGCAAAACGGTTTTTCCGTCGGATGACAGCCTTTTGAAAATGCTGTATTTGGCAACCATGGATATCACGAAAAAATGGACCGGTCACAGGCAGGACTGGGGACAGATCCATTCCCAGCTGGAAATTTATTTTGAAGAACGTCTGGCAGGACGGAACCTGTAAAACAATCAATTTTAAGCAGGTTTTATTGACATGCCTAAAAACTACTGTATAATGCAGATATGGGCAGAATCCGGAAAATCGGCTCTGCCCATTTGTAACTATTCACAAATCTTATATCAGTTTTTAACGTTTACACAAAACTTGAAACGGTCTCTGTAGTTTATAACTTGGGATTCCTTCGCCTCAGCTTCCGATGTTCTTTTTGCAGGTTTAGACCGGGAAAATATTTCTTTTAATGTCTGCTTTTCTTCCACAGAAAGCTGAGAGACTTTCATTTCCAGATTTTTGCAGAAAAGAAGCAAAAGACCATTTATATAAGCATCATTTGATGACTCTGCATCGTCATCTGCGGTAGTAGGTATTTGAGATGTAAAGTCATCAATGATATTTTTGACCATGCTTTGATAGTCAATGTTGCTGGCAGTATTGCTATCTTTCATATGTGCATTTCTCAGGTCAGAGACAATCGGATTTAAGTCGTCTGACAGAATATTCATATAATATTGCTCTGACTCAATGTGTGAATTATCAAATACAGTTGCAAATGTATCAGTGGAATCGGCACCTTAAAAGCTCTGTTAATTTACATCTCATCACATCAAGAAAAGCATTCGCTATCTGAATTCCCTTATCGTTAAAGCCATCAATATAGATTTCCAGGTCAGTCATGAATTTTTTGAAATTTTCATGTGTGAGTAATTCAGATAATAATCGAGGGTTATATTTTTTATCAGTCAGTATTTGTATGGCATCGTCATTTAGGTGCAGATCAGATACCGACTGATTTTTATGTTTCCGCAATTCTGTCCGGCAAAGAAGGTAATCTGTGCTTACGTTGTAAAAAATTTGCAAGCGTTATAAGATTACCGAGTGACATATCTATATTTTCATCTTTTTCATAATTGCCAAGCGTGGAGCTAGGGATACCGGTAGCATCGGATAACTCTTGCAACGACATTCTTTTTCTGAGACTCTCAAATCTTTCAGTCTTTCTGGTATGGTAAGTTTTGTATGCATAGCATCTTCCTCATTTTTAAAGATACAGATAGATTACCATGATATTGTCATGAGATAAAGAGAAATTCTTTTCCTGTCTTGTCTTGGATGTTGGAAAAAAATCACAAAAAGAAAATTTTTCCAGCATCTTGGATATACCGAATCGGCATAGAAAATCTGAGAAAATAATTTCATAAATCGGGAATGGAAGGAGTGAAAAATTTATGAAATGTTGGAAATACATCAGTATGACAAAGCCGATAGGCGTAGCTCCGTGAAATTTATTTTTCACGGTTTCAGGGATTGGGAGATTGTCCCAACAAGCTAAAAATGCATTTTGTGTGTACAAATGCACTGCTTGCCAAGTAGCGAAATTAGGAATGACAGAGAGGATAAGACAATGGAAAATGTAACTTTTGATTATAAGTTTTACAGGATACCTAAGAGATTTTTTAAGGAAGACATGTTCAGAGATATGACAAATGCAGCAAAAGTATTATATGGAATACTGCTGGATCGCAAGTGCTTGTCAGACTCCAATGGAGACGCATGGTGTGATGAATATGGAATTACCTATATCATTTTCACAATCGAAGAAATTATGAATCTGATGAACCTGGGGAATAAGAAGGTTAACAAAATGGTGAAGGAGCTGGAGGAGCATGGCTTGATTTACCGAAGACATCAGGGCTTGGGAAGACCGAATAAGATTTATGTTTATGATTTGCTCAAAGCAGATAATTCAAATTGGCTGCCAAAACAAATTATATTCGGAAAGGGGAGCAGCAATGAGAAAGAAGTATTATGAAGATGCAAAAGAGAATGCAGCTTTTGAGAGATGTGCAGATGTAATAACATCCCTGATTCTAAAATATGGACCGGCTTTAAAACGAAAATGGAATCTAGACGAGTGGATTAGGAATATTCAGGCAGAGAGTCTATGGAAAGACATAGCTTGCAAAAGATATCAGCGGTATTTTATTTGCATGATGAATATGAAAAGTCTTCCTGTATGACAAAATCAAATTGACTAATACTAATTAGCAATATATAATATAGACAAAACGAAAATGACATGAACGGAGGAACAATGAAGTGGAGAAGGTTATAACACTTGAGGAAGCATTAAAAAGAATTGAAGAATTAGAAAATGAAAACGCCGAGTTACGCAAAGAACTGGAATATTATAAAAATCGTAAATTAAGTGGAAGGCAGAAGCACAATGCAAAATGGATGGCAATCTACAACGATTTTGTTGCCGGTTATGAAAGCGGAATGACTATGATAGAGATTGCAAGAAGGAATAATGTCAGTGAGAGAACGATTTACAGATATAAAGCGTATTATGACAAGATAAAAGAAAATGGAAATTAGAACATATTGCTTACGTCAGCAGTATGTTCATATGAGATTTTGCGGATGATCTTTTAAATACAAAAAGGTATGGAGGGGTTTATGGCAGAAGATAAAAGGAAAGAAGAAATTGCGGTAATTGAAATCAATGAAGAATTTATGAAGAAAAAATTATATGAATTTCGAGGAACTAAAGTGTTATTAGATGCAGATTTAGCTGAAGTATATGGATATGAACTTAAGGCTTTTAATCAGCAGGTAAAAAAGAAATATTGAAAGATTTCAGAACGATATGATGTTTCAATTATCTGATAATGAAGTTGAATATTTGCGGTCACATTTTGTGACCGCAAATATAAGCAGCAAATCCCGTAGTAATCCTTATGTTTTTACGGAACAAGGTGTATATATGTTAATGACGGTGCTAAAAGGAGAACTGGCGGTAAGACAAAGCATTGCTTTGGTAAGAACTTTTAAAAGAATGAAAGATTACATATTAGAAAATCGTGATTTAATCGGTCAGAGAGAATTACTTCAGTTAAGCATGGAGACTGCAAATAACAGAATTGAAATCAGCAAAATCAATTCTGATATGATATCTCTTGAAAAACAGATTTCTGATGTTGCAGAAGGCTTGAGGGATGTAGTGACGAAATCTGAACTTGCGGATATGATGAACAGTTTTATTTCAGATGATGATGAAAAATGGCTTATGTTTAATGCAAAATTTAGTAGTGCGGATGAGGTTTACGAGTCTATTTACAGGCAGGCAAAGTCATCAATATATGTGGTTGATAATTACATTGGTTTAAGAACGCTGGTACATCTTAAGAATTCTCCGACAGGAGTAAATATTATTTTATTTAGCGATAATGTTGGGAATAATAAACTTCACAACATAGAATATACGGATTTCCGTAAAAGGAATATCCAACTGTAAAACTGTCAATGAAGAAGACTGGTGGCATATTCCATGATCGCTTTATCGTGCTGGACTATGGAACGGCGGATGAGAGAGTCTTTCTGTGTGGTGCTTCTTCCAAGGATGCCGGGGCTAGAATAACAAGCATCGTTGAGGATTACGGAATAGCCAAATACAACTCTGTTATTGTAGGATTATTGAAAAATTCGCCATTAGTATTACCGAAATAGGAGTGTGAGATTATTGAAGAAGAAAACAAGATGTTACATATATACTCGTGTGTCTACAGCAATTCAGGTTGATGGATACAGCCGGATGCACAGAAAGACAAGCTAAGAAAATATGCAGAATTTCAAGATATGGAGATTGTTGGGGAATATTCTGATGAAGGGCATTCCGGCAAGAATATAAAAGGTCGTCAGGAATTTATGCGGATGCTGAATGATATTGAAGATTGCAAGGACGGAGTTGATTTCGTCCTTGTATTCAAATTGTCACGATTGGCAGAAATGCAGCGGATGTGCTCAGCTCTTTACAACTTATGCAGGATTATGGTGTGAATCTTGTCTGTGTAGAAGATGGAATTGACAGCTCAAAAGAAGCCGGTAAATTGCTTATATCTATTATTGCTGCTGTAGCAGAGATGGAACGTGAGAACATAAGAGTACAGACAATGGCAGGACGTGAGCAAAAAGCCATAGAGAAGGAAAATGGAACGGTGGATTTGCATCTTATGGATATAAGCTGGAAAATGGAGAACTTGTCATTGAAGAGGATGAAGTGGAAATTATTCAAATGATTTTTTGACCGGTATATTCATACCAATGATGGAATCAATGGCGTTGCCAATTATTTGAATAATCATGGTTATACAAAGAAATTACGTCAAAACGGAACAATTCCCGGTTTCTCATCAAGTTTTATCAAAAAGATTATTGATAACCCAGTGTATATGGGGAAGATAGCATACGGACGCAGGCGAACCGAAAAGAAAAACAGGAACCCGTAATGAAACGCATGTAGTGGAACAATCGGAGTTCCCTGTATATGAGGGAATTCATGAAGCAATTATTTCTGAGGAGGACTGGAATCTTGCACAGGAGAAACGCTCTAAAAATAATTACATAAGAGAAAAGATTCATGATCCGGAGCATGCACATATTTTGTCAGGAATATTGAAATGTCCATGTTGTGGAAAAGGAATGTATGGCAACATTGCAAAAGCAGGGCGGAAAGATAAGAAAACCAGGTATTACTACTATTGCAAAAATACAGTAAATGCCACAGGACATAAATGTACTTTTCGATGTAACATTGAACAGTCTCAAATTGATGATGTGCTTGCAAAATTGATTACGGCAATGACTAGGGAAGGAAAATTCAAGGATGCCATTCAAGACAGAATCGGGGCAACAGTTGATACTTCTGATCTGGAAAACAGTTATCTGTATTAAACGCAAATCTCCATCAGGCAGAGATAATTAAAACACGTCTTGAACAGCAGATGGATAATCTGGATGTTACAGATATTCATTACGATAAAAAAAATTCAGATTTACAGAGACGATTAGATACCCAATATGATAAAATAGATGAAGTTGAAGAGGCAATCGCAGATTTGAAGTCTCAGGTATATGAACTTAAGAAAAATCAGATTGATGCTGACAGCATATACGGTTTTTTTTGAACGCATTTAATGAATTATATGCAGAATGTACGGATGCTGAAAAGAAACAGTTTATGCAGGCATTTATTGAGCGTATTGATATATTTCAAGAAAGACGTGAAGATGGTAATTGATTAGAATATCAAATTTCAGTTTCCGGTACCGATTCTTAGAGATGGCAAGGAAGTAGTTCGAGTTGATGGTATTTCTTTGGATAAAGAGCAGTCTGATGAGCATACTGTTACCTTGGAAAAGTTTCCGACACTTGAGACGGTGTACTTGTTGTCCTTTTCCATAGAAAATGCTCCACCCACCAAAAAGGTTTCAGCTCCGTACAGAGTTGAAACCTTTTTAATTCAAATAAAAATGCCCAGAACCGGAATCGAACCAGTGACACGAGGATTTTCAGTCCTCTGCTCTACCAACTGAGCTATCTGGGCAGGAATGCGGAATTCTCCGAAATCCGTGTTCTATTGTACATGGAATTGTCAGAATTTGTCAATCTTTTTTAAAAAAATTCGCTTCTCGAAACTACCTTGACGAAAGTGGGAGGGAAGAAGATAATGATAACATGAGAATAACCCTGAAAGGGCAAAAAGAGGAGGATAAAATGGCACTTTTACATGTGGATTTCTTTTTTCTGATGTACTGGGATGTGTACGTCAGCGGACGTGATTCTGCCGCAGCAGACAAGCGGACAGATCGGAATGGAGGGAAAAGGTGCGGAGGGTAAGTTAAAAACCATGTATCTTCTGCACGGAATGAGCGACGATCAGACAATCTGGCAGCGCCGAACCTCTATCGAGCGTTATGTGAGCCAGCTTGGTATTGCAGTTGTTATGCCCACCACACATCTTGCATTTTATACAGATACAACCTATGGAATGCGTTATTGGACTTATATTTCCGAGGAACTGCCCAAAATCTGCAGAGAATTTTTTCCCGCAGATGTCGGATAAAAAAAAGAAGACAATCTGGCAGCAGGCCTGTCGATGGGTGGCTACGGCGCATGGAAGCTTGGTCTTGGTGCAAGTGAGACATTTGGAGCAGCAGCATCTTTGTCCGGCTGTCTGGATATTATAGAGGATGTTGGAAGACATCTGGAGGGCGATAGCCGGGATGCAGCTCTGTTCAGAGGAATTTATGGTTCTCTGGAGCAGCTGGAAGGCTCTGATAACGATCTGATGGCACTTGCAAAGAAGCTCAAGACCTCCGGAAAACCGATTCCCAGACTCTACAGCTGGTGCGGTACGGAGGATTTCCTGTACGAGGGAAATAAGAGAGCATGGGAATATATGAAAGAGCTTGGCTACATGAGATGAAGCTGGAAGAATCCAGCGGTGACCATCAGTGGAAATACTGGGATGCAGAAGATCCAGGATGTTCTGCGCTGGTGGCTTGACATCGATCAGATCTGACCTGACGGAGCGAACCATGGAACAGAAAAAAATCATGCTGCTTTGCAGCGGTTACGGTGCAGAAACGGGCAGTGACCTGCTTGCGGTAAAGCTTTTTGAAAATACGGAAACCGGGGAAGTGCATACAGAAATAACCGGCGGAATCCGGCAGGGAGACAGTCCGTCCTTTAGCCTGCTGCATGGAGGCTTCCTGTATACAGTTGCGGAACTGGTCGGAGAAAAACACGCTTACATTTATCAGTACCGCCTTTCGGAAGATGGGATTCCTGTCCCGACCGGCAAAAGATTTTCCTTCCGGGTGGAGAACTGTGCCATCTGTATGCCGGGCAAAAGGCATTGTATGCGAGCTGCTATGGAACCGGGAATTTCTTTGCAGTGGATTATGATCTCGAAAAATCCATTGGCATCGCAGTCCGGGTGCTGGCGTGATCGATGCACAGACAGAAAAAATCTGCCCGCACGCACACTGGGTCAGCGAGCAGGATAACATTCTGTACCTTGCAGATCTTGGCTGTGACCGGATTTACCGTTATGAGTTAAAAAGACGGACTGCCGGAACAAGAACTGGAAGCGCTGGTTTTACCGACCGGTGAGGACCGCGTCAGCTGCTGCCGGAGAAAGAATCCGGAAAGCTGCTCAGCGCTCAGGAGCTGGGAGGCACGCTGCGCCGCTGGGAAAACGGTGGCTGTAGCGAGTGTGTAAAGACGAGCAGATTTGACGGAACAAACTATCCGGGAACAATCTGCATGGCGGATGAGAAGACGGTGATTGTCTGCAACCGCGGCGCGAATACGTTGTCTGCATTTTCGACAGACGGAAAGCTGCGTTACCTCGGCGAATGGGCAACGGGCAACTGGCCTCGGCATCTTCTGCAGATTCCGGGGACGGATCTGATCGTCAATGCATGCAATAAAGAAGGCACGCTGGTTATTTTTGCCTGGAATGGAAAAGAACTGATCCGTAAAGACGAAATTATCCTGCCGGGCGCATCCTGTGCGGTTTATTTATCCGGAAAGTAAGAGAACACACAGTCTCTGCTTCAGATCAGCCGCAGAAATGCCAGCAGAATCAGCAGGGCTCCGGAGAGCCAGTCAACAGAAAAATGAGTTTTTTGTGCAGGGCGGTTTCAAGCAGGAAGCCGCCTTGTATTGCTGTAAATCCGAATAGGAGGGAAAAGAAAAAGAACGGCGACGGGATTTAGATTCCCGAGGGCTGCACCGAAGCCTGCTGCAACACCGTCTAAGGACATCGCGAGGGCAAGGCAGACGGATTCCGGGACAGAAAGGCTTTTGGAGGCGTCGGCATCCGCCTTACAGGGATCGGCGTAGACGGAGAGAAAAAACTGGAAATGCAGGGCACGGAACATGAAATTTCTGGAAAAGCCATCGTGACGGCACAGAAAGGATTTGATCGCTTGATCGAGAATCCGAAGCGGTGCCCATGCAGACAAGCAGTAAAAAGCAGATCAGTCGGGCTGCGATAGGGGAAAGAAATGGACGGACGAGGGCTCCGGCAAGCATGGAAAGGCAGAGGACGCCTGAGCAGACCAGGCTGACAGTGACAGCGCAGATCAGAGGAAGACGGATTTTGCTGCTTCCGTAGGAAAGCCCGGCGACAAATGTATCCAGGGAAAGGGAGAGGGCGAGAAACGCGGCCTCGGGGATTATCCATAAGAAAGTCATAAGAATCGGCTTTGGCGGCAGGTGATTTGCTATTAGAGTATGCCTGCCGGGTGGCAAGGGTGCGCAAAGGGCCGGGTTCATAAAACGAACCCAGCCCCATAGTACGGAGAAGGAGGGATTTGAACCCTCGCGCCTGTTACAGCCTACCGGTGTTCGAAGCCGGACCTTCAGCCACTTGGGTACTTCTCCATATATTTTTACAACATCATCATTCTAGCCGAAAAATCTCTAATATGCAAGCGAAAATTTTACAGTCACTTGTACATATTTTTAAAATATTATATAATTCTAGTTAAATGATGGCTGCAGAGGGCGCAGCACAGAGAAGGAGGACTTTGGGATGAAGAGAGTAGGTATGCTGACCAGCGGCGGTGACTGTCAGGCACTGAATGCAGCGATGAGAGGCGTGGCAAAGGTGCTTTATAACAGCACGGAAGACGTTGAAATCTATGGCTTTCAGGACGGTTATCAGGGACTGATCTACGGAAAGTTCCGTCTGATGACGTATGACGATTTTTCGGGTATTCTGACAAAGGGCGGCACAATCCTTGGCAGCAGCCGTACTCCTTACAAGCTGATCCGTGAGCCCGGCGCAGACGGTGTCGACAAAGTGGCGGCGATGAAACAGACCTATTATAAGCTGCAGCTGGACTGCCTGGTAATCCTCGGCGGCAACGGCACACATAAGACAGCGAACCTGCTGCGTCAGGAAGGCCTGAACATTGTAACGCTGCCCAAGACCATCGACAACGACCTCTGGGGAACGGATATGACCTTTGGCTTCCAGAGCGCGGTCAACATTGCAACAGACGCGCTGGATTGCATCCATACGACGGCGGCATCCCATGGACGCGTATTTATCGTAGAAGTTATGGGACACAAGGTTGGCTGGCTGACCTTAAATGCCGGTATCGCGGGCGGCGCGGACATCATTCTGGTCCCGGAAATTCCTTTACGATATCGACAAGATTGTGGAAAAAATCAACGAACGGCATAACCGCGGCAGCAGATTTACAATTCTGGCAGTTGCAGAGGGCGCGATCTCCAAAGAGGACGCCAAGCTGTCGAAAAAAGAATATAGAAAAAACTGGAAAACTACAAATATCCTTCGGTTTCCTACGAGATCGCAGAGCAGATTCAGGAAAAGAGCGGCATGGAGGTTCGAGTAACCGTGCCTGGACATACCCAGAGAGGTGGAAGCCCCTGTGCCTATGACCGCGTATTCGCCAGCCGGCTCGGATCAGAAGCAGGCAGGATGATTCTTGACGGGGAATACGGCTTTATGGTGGGGCTACAAGCACCGCGAAATCGTCAAGGTCCGCTGGAAGAGGTAGCAGGTAAGTTAAAAAATGCTCGATCCCAACGCATCCATCGTAAGAGAGGCGAAGATGATGGGAATCAGCTTCGAGATTAAAAGACAACGGACTGCGCCGCGTACATTGCGTGACGCCGTCTGCTTTGCGGAGAACATAAGGAGGTTCGTCCATGTCCTACACGGCGATGTATCGATCGGTTCCGTCCGACTACCTTTGAAGAGGTCAAGGGACAGGATGCGATTGTCACAACACTGAAAAACCAGATCCGGTCGGATCGTATCGGTCATGCCTATTTATTCTGCGGTACAAGAGGCATCGGTAAAACGAGTATTGCGAAGCTTTTTGCAAAAAGCGTCAACTGCGAGCATCCCGTGGACGGAAGCCCCTGCGGGGAGTGCGCATCCTGTAAGGCGATTGCAGAAGGCAGAAGCATGAATGTAGGAGAAATAGATGCGGCATCTAATAACGGCGTCGATAATATTCGTGAAATTGTGAACGAAGTGGCATATTCCCCGACGGAAGGAAAAATACCGCGTTTATATCATCGACGAGGTTCATATGCTTTCTGCGGAGCGTTCAACGCACTGTTAAAAACCCTGAGGAGCCGCCGTCCTACGTCATCTTTATTCTGGCGACAACGGAAGCCAATAAAATTCCGGTTACGATTTTGTCCCGCTGTCAGCGTTATGATTTCAAGCGCCTGACGGTCGAACAGATCGAAGAGCGCATGAAGGGAAGCCCTTGCCGCGGCGGGCGAAGAGCTGCCGATCGAGGAAAAGGCGTTAAAATACCTTGCAAAATCTGCAGACGGTGCGATGCGTGATGCCTGGAGCCTTCTGGATCAGTGCCTCGCGTTCCATTTCGGACACGAGCTGACCTACGATATGGTGCTGGACGTGCTGGGCGCGGTGGATACGTCAGTGTTCAGCAAACTGTTGCGCTGCGTGATTGCGCGGGATGTGGCGGGCTGTATCGGTGTGCTGGAAGAGATCGTGCTGCAGGGACGGGATATGAGCCAGTTTGTTTCCGATTTTACCTGGTATCTGCGCAACCTCCTGCTGGTGAAAACTTCCGGGGATTCTTGTGAAGAAGTGATTGACATATCCAGTGAGAATCTGGCGAGATTGAAAAGAAGAAGCGCAGCAGATCGAAGTAGACGCGATCATGCGGGATATCCGGTGTTTTCGGAGCTGTCCGGTAGGATTCGCTATGCGGGTCAGAAACGTGTCCTGATTGAAATGGCGCTGATTCGGCTGTGCAGGCCGGAGATGGAGACGAACGAAGATACACTTCTGGAACGGATTCGAAAGCTGGAACAGACGGTGGAGCAGATCGAAAGCGGCTCGATTGCAATCGCAGCAGGGCGCCGACAGGACAGCCCGCAGTGCAGGCAGCAGCGCCGGTCAGAAGGGCAGAGCTGCCCAAGGCAGTTCCCGAGGAAATCAAAGAAATCGTAGCCAAGTGGCCACAGGTTGCAGGAAGTGCACAGCAGCCGATGAAGTCGTATCTCAAAAAATGCGCGCCTAAGCCTTGGCGGTGACAATCGGCTGCTGCTTGTGGTGGAAGACGGGCTGGCGTCCGATTATTTTACCAAAGAACCGGCAAATAAGGGCGCACTGGAACAACTGTTGGCGGAGCTGACGGGCAAGCAGATCGAGGTTGAAGTCCGCAGCGTGCGCAGCAAACAGGAAATGGAAAGTTCTTATGTAGACCTGACAAGGGTCATTCATATGGACATAGAAGAAGAGTAACAAACAGAAAGCGATGCAATAAAATGGCAAAGAGAGGCGGTTTTCCGGGCGGCATGGGTATGCCCGGCAACATGAATAACCTGATGAAGCAGGCACAGCGCATGCAGCGTCAGATGGAAGAAGGACAGAAGGAACTCGAGGTGAAAGAGTTTTCTGCAAAATCCGGCGGCGCGGTTGAGGCTGTCGTAAACGGCAAAAAGGAGCTGGTAAAGCTGACCATTTCCGAAGAAGCAGTAGATCCGGAAGATGTGGAAATGCTGCAGGATATGATCGTTGCGGCTGTGAATGAAGCGATGAAGCAGGCGGACGAAGCGAGCCAGGAGCTGATGGGTAAAATGACAGGCGGACTCGGCGGAGGCTTCCCGTTCTGATATGGATCTTTACAGCGGCTATATCAACAAACTCATTGACGAGCTTTCGGGGCTTCCCGGAATTGGCAGTAAATCTGCGCAGCGTCTGGCGTTTCACCTGATCGGGCTTCCGGAAGCAAAGGTGAACAGGATTGCAAATGCGATGATACAGGCTCGGCAGAATGTTCGCTATTGTAAGGAATGCTTTACCCTGACCGATAACGAGCTTTGCCCGATCTGTGCCAACGCAGAGCGGGACCATTCGACGATTATGGTTGTGGAGAACAGCCGGGATCTGGCTGCCTACGAAAAACCGGAAAATACAAAGGAGTCTATCATGTGCTGCACGGGGCGATTTCCCCGATGCTGGGCGTGGGACCCCATGATATCAAATTAAAGAGCTGATGGAGCGCCTGAGTAGAGAGCCGGAGGTAAAAAGAAGTCATTATCGCAACCAACTCCAGCCTTGAGGGTGAGACGACGGCGATGTACATCGGCAAAGCTGATTAAACCTACCGGAATCCGTGTGACAAGAATCGCGAGTGGCGTACCGGTAGGCGGTGATCTGGAATACATTGATGAAGTAACACTGCTTCGTGCGCTGGAGGGGCGTACTGAGCTGTAACAGACAAAATTTTCAGACGAAAGAGATGGACGAACCTATGAAAAAGAGTTATTCGGGGAAGTAAACGGCAGAGGGGTGTATTTGTATACACTGGAAAACAGTCATGGTATGAAGGTGACGGTCAGCAGCTTCGGTGCGCTGATCATCCGCATCTGGGGCGCCGGATCATAACGGTAATTTTGCAGACGTTGCGCTCGGTTATGACAGGCTGGAGCAATATCTGGAAAACGGTAAATTTTACGGTGCAGTCGTTGCGCCAAATGCGAACCGGATCGGCGGTGCAAAATTCACCCTCGAAGGAAAAACCTACGAGCTGTCTGTCAACGACAATGGCAATAACCTGCACAGTCACAGAGCTCTGGGTGGGCATAAGCGGATCTGGGATGCCGAAGAAAAAGAAAACGGCATTTTATTCACGATGTCTATGAAAGATGGGGAACTTGGCTTTAGCGGAAACAGGGACTTTTCGGTTCTGTATGAGCTGACGGAGGAGAACGGACTGCGCATTACCTATGATGTGGTAAGCGATGCAGATACGATTCTTAACCTGACAAACCATTGTTATTTCAATCTGGATGGACACGGTCTGCCGGGACCGATTACCGACCATGAGCTGCAGTTGTTTTCTCATGCGTATACTCCGGCCGATGCAGAATCGATTCCGAATGGAGATATTTTACGCGTAGAAGGTACACCGATGGACTTCACAGAGCCGCATCTGATCGGCGAACGGATCGAGGCAGACTTTGACCAGCTTAAAATGGCAGGCGGATATGACCATAACTGGGTTCTGGACAATTACACCGGACAGGTTCGTAAAATTGCAGTTGTCAAGAGCTCCGATAAATCCCGCATAATGGAGGTTTATACAGATCTTCCGGGCGTTCAGTTCTATTCGGGCAACTCCAGGGATCTTGAAGCCGCAAAGGATGGGAAAACCTACGGCTACAGAGCGGGCCTGGCACTGGAAACCCAGTTCTATCCGGATACACCGAACAAACCACAGTTTCCTTCTTCGGTATTCGGACCTGACAGACCGTATCACACTGTAACAGAATATCGGTTTGTATAACACTGTCCACGCAGGACATAGAAAAACCGGCAGCAGCGAAGCGATCAAAGCTTTGCTGTCTGCCGGTTTTTTTTCTTCCTTTATCTTTATTTTGCAGGTCAGAGTCTCGTCCCCCGCCAACGCCTTTACAAAGCTTTTCTCCTCGGATCCATGCTTCATCCATGCACAGATATTTAATACGCTTACGATAGCCCCACGCATAAGCGACATGAATCCTGCCATCTTTTCCCTGAATCAGGCAGGGATATTCGTAACGGCGGTTGTTGACGTCGTTCCACGGACCGATAAAGCCCTCGCCGTGTTCGATGATACGCCGCCAGGGGCCAGGTTTTTCCTCCGTCCTCGGAAATGGCGAGTACGACAGGACAGCGCTGGTCGGGCCAGACGGTGCGCTCGGGCTCGTCATTGAAGGCGACGTCATTGTATACAACGCAGACTGCGCCGCTTTGAAGACGGATTGCGGTAATGCTTGCGTTGTTGTTGCGCAGCACAGTGGTAGGCCCGGCACGCTCCAGGTCTCGCCGTTATCATGGGATTCCGAACGGTAAATATGGTCAGCAGAGCGGCTGCGCAGCAGGCAGATCAGATTTCCGGGAGAAAGCTCCACGATATTGCCGTGTACGCGCCCGCGGCTGCCGGGCATCATGACGCTGCGCCAGGTTTTGCCCTGGTCGTCTGAAAGCTGCAGGACGGTGTAATCGTCTCCCATGCAGGAATCGTTGATCGCACAGCGGAAATTGTTGAAAATAAAACGTCCGTTGGACAGAATCTGAATCTTTTGCCGGCAGAACGAGGCCGGGAGCGGAAAACATTGTCTCGGTCGCCTCCCAGGTGTGCCCGTTATCGCGGGAAATTTTCCGGCGGATTTCAGCAGTTCCCTGTAAATTGTCAGAGGTTGGATTGTCAGGATCGCGGGAAACCTGTGCGGTATACATCAGCCAGATTTCTCCGTTTGGATGCAGGAAGAGGGAAGGATTCTGCTCACTGCGGGTCGGATCATCAGAAACAATTACCGGTGTTTCCCACTGGGAACTGTCCTCTGACAGACGTGACACAGCGATGCTGACGTCCGCGTTTCCCTCGCAGGGAGCCTGCAAACCAGCAGCAAAGCAGATCGCCATTTTCAAGCTCTAAAAGATCTGGCGCGTGACAGCTGTTCCACGGATTCGGAATCAGGGATTCCACGAAATTCAAAGCGGTATCGCGGTAAAGCCTGCCGTCGTCTCTGACAGACGGCAGGTCAATAATCGTATGTGACATAAGGCCCCTTTCTTTTGACATTGCGCAGGACGATGCCCACTCAATATGAAACGCATGCGCGAAAGATCCTTTTGTGAATCTTTTTACGCATGCGCATAACAGGTATATACAAATTTACGCGTGCATTGTCGCAGCTGTGTACAGTGTAGGTGTCTCGTCACAGTTTTTCTACGCGGATCGTTTTTGCCTCTCCGGGATAGAGCTTGAAGTAGTTATCACTGTAATGTACTCTGTCGTCGCTTGTCATCAGATAAGCGAACGGTGTAAATACGTTTGCACGGACGGTTACGAGCAGATCGCTGCCGTCTTTTTCAACGGATTCGATCACCGCATCGCTTTCCGAAATGGTGTATTCGCGATAATAAGCGCGCAGGCTGTCAGCTGTTTCAAAGCCGTCTGCACTTACAACGAAATATCCGTCTGCAGCAGGCTCTTCAGCGTCTACATGGAATTGCTGCCAGGAATGCGGAGCAACGGTCAGATCCTTTGTCAGGAGAACACTATTGTGTGCGCCATCAAAGGTCTGTGTGCCGATGCAGATAGTTGTCCGGATTTCATCAGGGGTTTCGTTGATGACGGTTACAACCGCGCCGCCGTCTGCCTTCCGGATAATCAGTTTTTCGTATCAAAAGCGCGTTTTAAGAAGTAGAACGAAACCTTTCTGGTCAGATAGTAATCGATAATGGTCCAACCGGTTTCCGGCCAGCAGTCGTTGTACATCCAGATCAGATCGCCGGCATATAGGATTTCTGGCGGAGCGCCTCTGCCATTTCGGCATATAAAAGTCCCTGCATGATACCGCTGTAAAGCAGATAGCCGCGTTCGTCCAGCGTGGAAAATTCAATCAGATGGCGGTTGATTACATCATCGATAGCCTTGCGCTTGCGATCAAACTCTCCGTGGTGCTTCCAGATCGGATTATCGAAAGTCATTTCCTCACCGTCGAGATATCGGCGGACGGTGCTTTCCATCTGTGCACCGAAAATCCGTATTCGCTGGAAAAACGCGCCGGGAATCGATCAAAAAGCTTCCAGTTCGTAAGAGAATTTGAATCTCGTCTTGGAATCGCGTCCAAAATAAGTCCATGCATGGACGTCTCCCTCTTCAGTGGTATTGGAACGTTCTCCAAAAGTACGGGGTGGAGGGCATGTAGGGAATCAGCGGGCTATTGTGCTGGACCGCGCGGGGCTGGATGTAGTTGAAAATCTGATCGCCCCAGTAGCGTTCGGGCTGCAGCATTCCCGGGAACCAGTCGGTGTAGGACTCGGCGATTTCGTTGTTTCCGGTCCAGACTGCCATACAGGGATAATGTGCCAGACGCTTGGTCTGATATTCTGCCTCGCGTTCTGCTTCGTAAAGGAACGAATCCTTCTGGTCGGGGTAAAAAGCACATGCGTACATAAAATCGTGCATCAGTAAAATACCGTATTCGGGCAGTAATCGTAGAAGCAATCCGGTTCATAAGTGCCGCCGCCCCACATACGGAACATGGTAAAGTGTGCTGCTGCGCCTTCGCTGACCAGCTTTTTATAGTTTTCATCAGGCGTCCGCAGATAGATAGAATCGGTAGAACCCAGTTGCCGCCTTTGCAGAAAATACGGTGCCGATTGATCTTGAAGAAGAAGTTGCGGCTTTCATCCGGCAGCTCTGGAAAAGTCGATGGAAAGCGTGCGGATACCGATTTTCTTCGGTTTTGCTTCGTGGGTGATGCCGCGTGCCGTGCAGCGTGCGGTAAAGGTATAAAGGTTCTGAGCACCGTAACCGTTCGGCCACCAGAGCTTTGCATTCTTTAATACAACGCGTTCCTGTGCAAAATTGATGCCGCCGACAAGCATCAGGGTCTGATGACCGGTATACGCGGTCTTGCCGTCGATGGACAGCTCATATTCCAGCTCTGTTTCAGCGCTCTGCACCATGTTGGATTTTTCGATTTCAAAATGAAATTCGATTTCTGCATCATTTCCGGAAAGGCTGAGCGTATCGACGCGGGAAGCGATTACCTGTGCACCGCTGAACGCTTCGATTTCGATCGAACGTCCGATACCGCAGGTAGGAACGGGCTGACACCAGTCCCAGCCATAGGTAAACTGTGGCTTACGCGTGTATACACGCTGGTCGCAGATCGCATTGTCACTTGCACAGTAATAGGAAACGGTGTCATGTGGATAATTTAATTCCATGCCGGAGGTCAGACGGATCACGATCTGGTTTGGTACCGACATGCAAAAAGCGTTTGATATCTGCAGAAAAAAGCACAGAAGGTATTTTCCTGATGTCCGGCGGGAATGCCGTTAACTAAAATATCGGCATTAAAATCGAGCATTTCAATGTTCAGGCGGACAATATCTTCGTTGAGCATTTCTTCGGTGATATCAAATTCTTTGACAAGCCACCAGGAAAGCTCTTTAATCCAGATGCTTTTTTGTGTTGTCCTTTAAAAAAGGCTCCTCGATAACTCCGTTATCGATCAGGGCGGTTGTAACGTCGCCGGGTACAGTCATAGGAATATATCCCGTTTTGGAAGGATAGGGGTGCATGGCGAGGGCGGTATTTACCGTAAATTTCGGATCGGGTTCTTTCAGATACAATTCCCGCTCCTCCTCGGTCATATTTTCTTCGGTCAGATAACCGGGAATTGTCGGCTTGGGAGGCATGGCGTTGAGGTGGGCGAGCACCTCTGCACAGCGATCTGCTGTTACGTCCATAAATTCGCCGCGAAGTTTCCATTCTCCTGCAAGAGAAAGTTTGCTCATTTTCAGTACCACTCCTTTAGTATATTCTGCAGAAATTTTGGTATCTACTAAAAAATAGATTAGAAGAGCCCGGAAGGAAATACAATGTATTTTAGTGTGCTTTTTATATCGAACAGAAGTGTTTGACAGAATAAATATGTGCAAAAGTTCCAGAACGGGACTCTGCTCCAAACCGCCAAAAAAGAGCGCATAAACAGACAAAATCTGCGGCAACGGTCTGCTAAGATTAGGAAAAACAGGGTGCCCGGATGGAAAGGAGCAGAGGTAAAATGTTGAAAATACCCAAAAATGTGATGCAGATCGGGACAGGCAGTCCGAATGTAAAATTGTACATGGAGGATTATGTCCATACGTTTCTGGAACGATGCCAGGGAAAAAGAGACGTGTCTGGCATTCGGGCAGCAGGAGGAAAAGGGCGGCATCCGCTATTATTTGATTTACGGGGTGGAAAAGAAACGGACTTCAGGCGCGGAAATTTTCCGTATTTTCAGAAGCTGGAGCGGATTGGAAAAATTGAAAAAAAGGAAGCTGCCGTCCGGTTCTGGACCATGCTGGGAGAAGAAATCCAGATCGGAGGCTATTTTATTTTTTATGAACAAAACGAAGAAATGCAGGCATATATGATTGCTGAACGGGAGCAGAGCCGCCCTGCAGCTGTGGAGGAGGAACGGGTGATGGAAGCGATCAGTGCCCGCCGGGAAAAAGCGGAAGCTGCAGCGGACGCAGCGCGGGGGATAACCGCCTCCAGGGCGTCTGCGCCGAATACAGCGTCTGCGGCAGCGGCAGGAAAACGGTGCTGTCAAGGCTGGGTGCGCTTAAAGCTACAGCGCCTACGCTGAACGCAGCGTCGAGGAAAACTGCTTTTGGGACAGCTTATCAGGCCCGCTTGGGCAGTACCGGCGCCCTCTTCCCGAAGCTTTGCCGGATTGGCTGCTTGGTGCTTTTGTTGGTTCTGGTCGGAACGGCGCTGACGTCCGTCAATCAGTACCCGGATATGAAAGCGGTTTCCGCCCTGTTGGCAGGAGCTGTCCGGAATACAAAAAATGAGACGGAAAATACATCTCCCGGACTGATTGTAGAAGAGACTGTTGGCTGGAATTCATCGGACGAAATGGCGCAGTCTGCCGCCTTGGACGAAGCTACACAGGCGGACGATGCAACCGGTGCGGCCAATACGGCGATGGATGGCGAAGTGACAGACAATAGGACGGCGGACAGTGTAATGCCAGACAGCGTAACAGCAGCGTAATGCCAGCCGCAACAGCGGACAGCGTAATGGCAGATGGCCAGAATGCGGTCGCGACCGACGCAGACGCTGAATCCTCGACAGCCCGGCAGTCCGCATCAGCCTCCGATTCCTTTCCTCAGGTTCAGGAAGCCTGGGCGCCCGGAAAGCTATCAGGTACAGAAAGGGGATAGCCTCATCGCTATTTCCAGGAGATTTTACGGAACAGATGAAAAGGTGATAGAAATCTGCCGCCTGAATAATATAAAAGACCCGAATCAAATCCAGCCCGGACAGAATATTTTACTACCTTCAAAATAATGAATGTGTTATGATGGAATGAGCGCACAAGAAAAACAAGCGACGCCGAAGGCGACATTTGTTTTTCTTGCGCCATTAGAGAACGAGCAGCCTGCATAGCAGGCGGTAAAGCGCGTCAGCGCGGGCTCGTGATGGAATGAGCGCAAGTGAGTCAACATGCTCGCAAAGATGCTGCAAAAGAAATGGGGACTTATCTCATATGGTAGATATCAAGGAATACCTGCGAAAAAAAAAAAAATGAGAAAAAAGACAGCAAGAATTTTAAACGGGAAATCCGGGCGCATCGTCTGAAAGTGATCCTTCGTTCCTGCTGCGTAATCGGCGTGATCGCAGCGCTGACGGTGACGGCGGTAACGCTGCTTAAAAATCAAACCTACTCCGGCTACACGGTCGTGTCCGCAATCGACAGGAACCAGGTATCCGGTTCTACTCTGTTGAGCTACCAGAATGGCTTTCTGACCTACAGTAAGGATGGTATCAGCTATACGGATTACAAGGGCAACGCCATGTAACCAGACTTACGACATGCAGTCGCCGTGCGTCTCTGTGCGGTCGGGCTGGGTTGCAGTTGGGGATTATAACGGCAACCTGATTTATGATATCAGTCAGGACGGAACATCCAAACAGATTGATACGAATCTTCCGGTGAAATCGCTGTCCGTGGCAGCGAACGGCGTTGTGGCAGCGATTCTGGAGGATGGGGATGTGACCTGGATCAACGTCTATAATCCTACTGGGGAAAAAGCAGTCGGAATCAAAACGACGATGCAGAAATCGGGTTATCCGGTTTCCGTGTCATTGTCGGACAATGGAAAACTGATGATGGTGGCATATCTGAAAGCAGAAAGCGGCAGTATGAAATCGATCGTCAGCTTTACAATTTTGCCGAAGTCGGACAAAACTACACCGACACGATGGTAAGCTCCTACGAATATTCGGATACGGTAATCCCGCTGGCAGAGTTTACGGGGACGCATACGGCGTATTCTGTGGGAAATAATCAGTTCATGTTATATGAAGGAAATGAAATTCCAAAAAAATATCTTCCAGAATTTCATGCAGGAGGAGGTGCAGGACGTCCGCAGCAGCGGCAATTATGTGGCGTTTATTTTAATGGAACGAATGGAAACGGAAAATATCGGATTGACATTTATAATATGAATGGAACGCAGGTGCTGTCGTTGCCGTTTGCAATCGAATACCGGGATGTTCTGATTTCGGATCAGGAACTGATTATATATAATGAAGCAGAGTGCCTGATTTATAACCTGAACGGAAAAAGAAAAATACAGCGGACCGATACCGGAACAGACGCAGCTTTTAAAAACGCTGGGCGGAAACCGGTTTCTTGCGGTTACTGTAAACAGCATAGATATGATAGAAATGAAATAAACGGGAGAAAAAATGAACGTACTGCTGGTTTGCGTGATCTTATTTGCCCTCTGGCGGGGATATGCCGGAATGAAAAAAAGGAATGGTGGATGAAATCAGGATGCTGCTGTCTCTGGTCATTTCTCTGTTCGTCCTTTCGCTGGCTATCCTTTTATATAGCAGTGTGAAAAAAAAAAACAATACCAATATAATACTGTCGGTTCTGATGCTGCTGATTACCGGACTCGCAGCCAGACTGGTGAACCTGATTTTCAAGTCCCTTTCGGCAATCGCGCACCTGCCGATTCTGAAACTGCTCAACAGTGTACTGGGAATCGTGGTCGGCATGGCAGAGAGCATTGTAGTTTTATGGATTATTTATATTGTAATCGCCAGCTTCGATACAGGAAGAGTCGGCAGCCAGATCGCGGCGTGGACCGTTGAAAACGAATGGCTGACGAAGCTTTTTATCAGATGAACCGGTTCGCCTACTGGCTGGCGGGATTATCCTGATATTACGGGATTGTAAAAAGTAAGAAAAAAGCAGAAAACTGGTTGACAACTAAAAAAGGATAATGCTATACTGAAGTTCCACCGCAGGAATGCGATGGAACTTCTTCTTTAAAAAAGAAGAAAAGTGCTTGACATCGACGAATAGTCTTGATAAAATTTATGACTGTTGCGGCGAACGAAAGCAACACGGATTTCTGAAAATTCAAAAAAAAAATAAAACTTCTGATAAAATAATGACATGAACAGAAAGTTCTGAAAATAAAATGAAAATGAACTGTTGCTGTAAGCTGTCTGAGAGACAGGAACGAAAGTTCTTCTGGAAATACTTCCAATAAGAAGAACAGCACCTGACAAATAAACAGTACGCAACCTGAAAATTCCAAACAGAACAAAAAGTTCTGAGAGAAATTTCAGAGAACAAAACCTAAAAACAACAGTAGAACATGAGAGTTTGATCCTGGCTCAGGATGATCCTGGCTCAGGATGAACGCTGGCGGCGTGCCTAACACATGCAAGTCGAACGGAGCACCTTATTGATGATCTTCTTCGGATGGATTTAAACAGACTGAGTGGCGGACGGGTGAGTAACGCGTGGGTAACCTGCCCTGTACAGGGGGATAACAGTTAGAAATGACTGCTAATACCGCATAAGACCACAGCACCGCATGGTGCAGGGGTAAAAACTCCGGTGGTGACAGGATGGACCCGCGTCTGATTAGCTTGTTGGCAGGGTAACGGCCTACCAAGGCGACGATCAGTAGCCGGCTTGAGAGAGTGAACGGCCACATTGGGACTGAGACACGGCCCAAACTCCTACGGAGGCAGCAGTGGGGAATATTGCACAATGGGGGAAACCCTGATGCAGCGACGCCGCGTGAGTGAAGAAGTATCTCGGTATGTAAAGCTCTATCAGCAGGGAAGAAAATGACGGTACCTGACTAAGAAGCCCCGGCTAACTACGTGCCAGCAGCCGCGGTAATACGTAGGGGGCAAGCGTTATCCGGATTTACTGTGTAAAGGGAGTGTAGGCGGCAAGTACAAGTCTGAAGTGAAAGCCCGGGGCTCAACCCAGGGACTGCTTTTGAAACTGTTTAGCTAGAGTGCAGGAGAGGAAAGCGGAATTCCTAGTGTAGCGGTGAAATGCGTAGATATTAGGAAGAACACCAGTGGCGAAGGCGGCTTACTGGACAGTAACTGACGTTGAGGCTCGAAAGCGTGGGGGAGCAAACAGGATTAGATACCCTGGTAGTCCACGCCGTAAACGATGAATACTAGGTGTGGGTCCGATAGCTCTTCGGTGCCGAAGCAAACGCAATAAGTATTCCACCTGGGGGAGTACGTTCGCAAGAATGAAACTCAAAGGAATTGACGGGGGACCCGCACAAGCGGTGGAGCATGTGGTTTAATTCGAAGCAACGCGAAGAACCTTACCAGGTCTTGACATCCCGATGACCGGTCAGTAATGTGACCTTTTCTTCGGAACAGAGGTGACAGGTGGTGCATGGTTGTCGTCAGCTCGTGTCGTGAGATGTTGGGTTAAGTCCCGCAACGAGCGCAACCCTTATCTTAGTAGCCAGCATTTCGGATGGGCACTCTATAGAGACTGCCGGGGATAACCTGGAGGAAGGTGGGGATGACGTCAAATCATCATGCCCCTTATGATTTGGGCTACACACGTGCTACAATGGCGTAAACAAAGAGAAGCGAGACCTGCGAGGGTGAGCAAATCTCAAAAATAACGTCCCAGTTCGGATTGTAGTCTGCAACTCGACTGCACGAAGCTGGAATCGCTAGTAATCGCAGAATCAGAATGTCGCGGTGAATACGTTCCCGGGTCTTGTACACACCGCCCGTCACACCATGGGAGTCGGAAACGCCCGAAGTCGGTGACCCAACCGTAAGGAAGGAGCCGCCGAAGGCGGGACCGATAACTGGGGTGAAGTCGTAACAAGGTAGCCGTATCGGAAGGTGCGGCTGGATCACCTCCTTTCTAAGGAAGAATTAAGGAAGAAAGGGGAGTTGTCTTACTATTTGATTTTCAAAGCGAAGGATTTGAAAAGTGAATAAATTTTGGTGGCGATGCGGATAAGGGACACACCCGTTCTCATCCCGAACACGATGGTTAAGACCTCACGGTCTGGGGATACTATACTGGAGACGGTATGGGAAAGCAGATGGTTGCCAACCTTTAGATAGTCGGGTTGAATTGTTGAGCTCCACAGCCGGAATCTATTAAACTATCTGATAGCCCAGTGGGGAATCGAGAGCGAGGTTCAGGAGTTATGATTGTTCCTTGAAAACTGCATATGATAAGAAAGACATCATATGCTTGGAGATCGAAGACTCAAACAACTAGATCGAAGATGAAAGGAATAAAATCATCAAATTCAAAAGTTGATAACATTTTGGAAAAGGATAGTTTTAGAAAAAGGTCTGCAGAGTAAACAAGAGCAAAACAAGGTGAATAGCAAGACTATTCTGCAGTAAAGAGCGCAGGGAGGATGAAGAGCCGATGAAAGACGTGATAAGCATGAAAAGCTGCGGGAGGAGCAAATATCCATTGATCCGTAGATATCCGAATGGGGAAACCCACTTAAGCAAACCTTAAGTACTGCATACTGAATCAATAGGTATGTAGGGGGAACGAGGCGAACTGGAAACATCTAAGTAGCTTCAGGAAGAGAAAGAAACATCGATTTCCTAAGTAGCGGCGAGCGAACGGGAAAGAGCCCAAACCATACATGTAAGTGTATGGGGTTAGGACTGCGAGGTGGCAAGACTAAGGATAGATGAATTGTATGGAAAGACAAACGATAGGCGTGAGAGTCGCGTAATCGAAATCCGAAGGAAGCCTAGCAGTATCCAGAGTAGCACGGGACACGAGAAATCCCGTGTGAACGAGCGGAGACCACCTGTAAGGCTAAATACCAACTGGTGACCGATAGAGTAATAGTACTGTGAAGGAAAGGTGAAAAGGACCCCGGGGGGAGTGAAAGAGAACCTGAAACCTTGTGTTTACATACCGTGGAAGCACGTTAAAGTGCGACTGCGTACTTTTTGTAGAACGGTCCGGCGAGTTACGCATATAGGTAGGTTAAGGGCTAAGAGGTCTGGAGCCGAAGTGAAAGCGAGCGTTAAAAGCGCGAAGATCTATATGTGTAGACCCGAAACCGGGTGATCTACCCATGAGCAGTGTGAAGTTGCTGTAAGAGGCAATGGAGGCGCGAACACACATCTGTTGAAAAAGGTGGTGATGACTTGTGGGTAGGGGAGAAATTCCAATCGAACTCGGAGATAGCTGGTTCTCCTCGAAATAGCTTTAGGGCTAGCCTTTCTTTAGTCTACTGCAGGTAGAGCACTGAATTTCCTAGGGGGCGTCAAAGTTTGCCGAAGAATATCAAACTCCGAATGGCAGTTAGATGATGAGAAGGAGTCAGACCATATGAGATAAGTCGGATGGTCAAAAGGGAAAGAGCCCAGACCTGCAGCTAAGGTCCCAAAGGTAGTGTTAAGTGAAAGGATGTGGGACTTCATAGACAGCTAGGATGTTGGCTCAGAAGCAGCCATACATTGAAAGAGTGCGTAACAGCTCACTAGTCGAGAGGTGGTGCGCCGAAAATACACGGGGCTAAAACACGACACCGAAGCTCAGGGATTCGAAAGAATCGGTAGAGGAGCATTGTTAGTTCGGGTAGAAGCCGTACTGATAAAGAGCGGTGGAGGGCTAAGAAGAGAGAATGCCGGAATGAGTAGCGAGACTGAAGTGAGAATCTTCAGGACCGAATATCCAAGGTTTCCAGGGTAAAGCTTGATCTTCCCTGGGTTAGTCGGGGCCTAAGGCGAGGTCGAAAGACGTAGTCGATGGACAGCAGGTTGATATTCCTGCACTACTGTATATCAGAACTGTGGGGACGCGGTTTAAAGAGGTGAGTCAAGGGAAGGAAAACTTGATTGACATGGAGGCCAGGAGTAGTGCAGGCAAATCCTTAACGGCAATGGAAGACATGAACGGAGCGAACTAAAGTACCGAAAGAGGTGAATGGCTGCCAAGAAAAAAGTCGCTATTGTTATATAGATACCCGTACCGCAAACCGACACAGGTGGATGAGGAGAGAATCCTAAGGTCGACGGGAGAAGCATTGTTATGAACTCGGCAAAATGACCCTGTAATCTCGGGAGAAGGTGCTGATAGAGCAGGCCGCAGTGAATAGGCTCAAGCAACTGTTTAGCAAAAACACAGGTCTATGCGAAACCGAAAGGTGAGGTATATGGGCTGACGCCTGCCCGGTGCTGGAAGGTTAAGAGGAGAGGTTAGCGAAGCGAAGCTTTGAATTTAAGCCCCAGTAAACGGCGGCCGTAACTATAACGGTCCTAAGGTAGCGAAATTCCTTGTCGGGTAAGTTCCGACCCGCACGAAAGGCGTAATGATTTGAGCGCTGTCTCGACAATGCACCCGGTGAAATTGAAGTACCAGTGAAGATGCTGGTTACCTGCGCCAGGACGGAAAGACCCCATGGAGCTTTACTCCAGCTTGATACTGGGATCCGATGCTGTATGTACAGGATAGGTGGGAGGCTGAGAAAGCGGTGACGCCAGTTGCCCGCAGAGCCGATGTTGGGATACCACCCTTGCAGTATTGATTTCTAACCAGCTGCCGTGACCCGGCAGTGGGACAATGTCTGGCGGGGAGTTTGACTGGGGCGGTCGCCTCCGAAAGGGTATCGGAGGCGCTCAAAGGTTCCCTCAGGATGGTTGGAAACCATCCGAAGAGTGCAAAGGCAGAAGGGAGCTTGACTGCGACACCGACGGGTGGAGCAGGTACGAAAGTAGGACTTAGTGATCCGGTGGTATTAAGTGGGAATGCCATCGCTCAACGGATAAAAGCTACCCTGGGGATAACAGGCTTATCACTCCCAAGAGTTCACATCGACGGAGTGGTTTAACGCCTCGATGTCGGCTCATCGCATCCTGGGGCTGTAGCAGGTCCCTAAGGGTTGGGCTGTTCGCCCATTAAAGCGGTACGCGAGCTGGGTTCAGAACGTCGTGAGACAGTTCGGTCCCTATCCGGCGCAGGCGGAGGATATTGAAGGAGCTGCCCTTAGTACGAGAGGACCGGGATGGACGGACCGCTGGTGTATCTGTTGGCTACCAAAGCCATGGCAGAGTAGCCAAGTCCGGAAGGGATAAACGCTGAAGGCATCTAAGCGTGAAGCCCCCTCAAGATGAGTTATCCCAATAAGTAAGACCCCTTAGAGAGTATGAGGTAGATAGGTTTGAGGTGGAAGTGCAGTAATGCATGGAGCTGACAAATACTAATCGGTCGAGGGCTTATCCTGACAGGTTGGGAATGGATGTGGAAGATACAAAAAGAGGATTTCAGTGTTCAGTTTTGAAGGTATGAAACAGGGAACTGGACAAATACTTTCAGGTAGGACCAAGAGAAGGGTCTATTCCTCCTTAGCTCAGTCGGTAGAGCATGCGGCTGTTAACCGCAGTGTCGTTGGTTCGAGTCCAACAGGGGGAGCTTAAATAAGGCTCCGTGGTCAAGCGGTTAAGACATCGCCCTTTCACGGCGGTAACACGGGTTCGATTCCCGTCGAGTCATTTAATAATATGGCGCGATAGCCAAGTGGTAAGGCACGGGTCTGCAACACCCTTATCACCGGTTCAAATCCGGTTCGCGCCTCTTAAGGATTTCTGCTTTGCAGAAATCCTTTTTGTTGTATATTTTGTCGTATAGAAACGAAGTTCCTATTCAACAAAAAAACGCTGCGCAAGAATCATATTGCGGTGAAATGGAATTATGTTACTTATATGACTTGCCGTAGGCGGAGAAGCCTGTCTTTGGTGCAGCAGAAAGGTACAAAGGAGTTTATCGAGATGAAAAGAAGCTATCATGGTCAGATGTCAGAATCTTTTGTTGTCGGAATTTTGCTTTGTTTGTGTGGCGGATTTCAGGATGCGTACACCTACGTTTGTCGGGATAAGGTATTTGCAAATGCGCAGACCGGCAATATCGTGTTGCTGGAAATCATCTTGCACAGATGGATTGGAGTGGAGCAGTTCGGTACGCGGTGCCGATTTTAGCCTTTACAGCGGGTATTTTTGTTGCGCAGAAGGTCCATTTCCACTTTGGAAAGAGCGAAAAAATCCATTGGAGACAGCTGGTACTGCTATTGGAAATAGTCGTATTGTTTGCAGCGGGATTTTTTCCCGGCCGGAATGAGCCTTCCCGCAAATGCACTGATTTCTTTTTCCTGTGCAATGCAGGTGGACAGCTTCCGGAAAATTAGAGGAAACGCAATGGCAACGACGATGTGCATCGGAAACTTAAGAAGTGCGACGGATCTGTGGTGCGCCTATACGGAAACGAAGGATAAAAAATCCGGCAGAGAAGCCTTCAGTATTATTCCTTTATTCTGGTATTTGCCATTGGGGCGACACTGGGCGGTATTGTAACGGACGCAGTCGGCGTACACGCGGTGTGGATTTGCTGTATTGGGTTGTTGATCAGTTTTCCTGATTATGTTTATCCAGGAAGAAGTCAGAGATTTTGAAAACTGGAAGCCGATCAGAAGCTGCAGCTGGAGCTTGGAACGCTGGCAGATGAGTTGAAGGATATCGGAAGAGAAATCAAAAGATGTCTGGGCAGTGAAAAAATTGAAAATAAAATTTTTCAATCGCGAGATTTTGTCTGCGCGAACTTGACACAAACTCGGCATGTGCAAAAAGGAGAGAAAAAATGATAGATGCAGAAAAATAATAAATGTAAAAAATAAATTGAGCAAGTAGTATCGAAAAAGGAACGTAATAGAAAAAGGAGCGGCAGGAAGACGATGCGTTCTCAAAAGTCAGGCTTTTGAGGATATGTCACTGCGCTCCTTTTTTTGAAAAATTATTTAGAAGAAACGTGCCAGTTTCTCGAGCGGTTTGCGCGCCGGACGTTCCGGATCAGCATCGCTGTAGCCGACGGAAATGACGCTTACGACCGCTTCATTTTCAGGGATTTCCAGAATTTCTCTGATTTTTGCCGCGTCACGGATGCCCATCACGAGGGTGGAAAGACCGAGCTCGGTTGCTTTTAACAGAAGAGCCATGCTGCCAAGTCCGCAGTCATAGAAGCCCCAGCCGTTGCCGAGCTCATTGGTAGGCTCGCCGCTTCGTTCATAGCCGGAACGGTTCAGGACAACAGTTGTGATAATCAGAGCCGGAGCCTGTTCACAGTTTTTACGGTTAAATTCCGGGAGGGTAGCGCGAATCTGCTCCAGCTTCTCGGGAGTGTGAATGAAATAATAACGTGCAGTCTGAGAATTTTTCCAGGAGGGAGCAAGAGAAGCAGCCTCAATCAATGCGGTAAGCTTTTCCGGTTACGTCTTTGGAAAGATAGGATCTGATACTTTTCCGGTTTTCAAGTGCGCTTTGCAGTTCCATAAGCAATCTCCTTTGAATAAATTTTTGTGGATTCCGACGTTTGCCGCCAAATCCCTTTTTCATTAGTTTAACAGATGGGACAAGGCTCTACAAGTGTTTCTTGACGGAAGAAAAATCTGTAATCTGTACATTTTTGATAGAAGAAAAATCTGTAACCCGGATCAAAAATTTCTGCCATAAATTTTTGATAAAAGAAAAACGTATTATAGGATATAGCGCGAGAATGAAGATGGATGCATATAGTAAAAGAAATGCTACAGTTGACGCATGCCATTTACAAATCTGTAATTTCATTCAAGACAATAGAATGCTCTGAGAACGTGCATTCTATTGTCGGAAAAAACGTGCGCAGGGAGGAAGAAAAATGAACTTTTCGGGTATCCTGACAGCAGGAATCAGTTTTTCTGGTCATCGGAATTTTTCATCCGATTGTGATCTGGGCAGAATACTATTTTACGAAACGGTGCTGGCCGGTTTTCCTTGCGGCAGGGGTGATCTGCCTCGGACTTTCTGTATGCTCCGGAGCGGGAAATGCCCGTCGGTATTTCTGGGTGTTTTAGGCTGCACGTTTCTGTGGAGCATTCAGGAGCTTTATGAGCAGGAGGAACGGGTGAAAAGGGCTGGTTTCGGAAAATTCGAATCGACAAAAATAGAATAAAACAGAACAAATGTTCTTTTTGGTTTCTATACATTTTTTTAAAGAATGTGGTATACTGGGATAAACAGCGGACTGTTCCTGCAGTTTGACGCAGGCGGATAACGGCGCAGAATGCAAGGTAAGTGATGAGCGGAGGAAAGAATGGCAGAGGAAAACAGCAGATTTTCAAACTACACAGTGAATATCAGCCCACCGGAGACCAGCCGCAGGCGATTGCAGAGCTGGTGAAGGGGTTTCAGGAAGGCAATCAGTTTGAAACCCTGCTTGGCGTTACCGGCTCCGGCAAGACGTTTACGATGGCGAATGTGATTGCGGCGCTGAATAAACCGACGCTTGTTATCGCACACAATAAGACGCTGGCGGGACAGCTATACGGGGAATTTAAAGAATTTTTTCCGGAAAATGCGGTAGAATATTTTGTATCTTATTATGATTATTATCAGCCGGAGGCGTATGTCCCGTCCACGGACACTTATATTGCGAAGGATTCCGCGATCAACGATGAAATCGATAAGCTGAGGTTGTCCGCTACGGCGTCCCTTTCGGAACGGCGGGATGTTGTTGTGGTCCCCAGCGTTTCCTGTATTTTCGGGCTGGGTTCCGGATGAGTTTTCGGGGATGAGTGTGTCCTTGCGCCCGGGAATGCAGAAGGATCGGGACGATGTGCTGCGGGCGCTCGTGGCGATCCAGTATGACCGCAATGATATGGACTTAAACCGCGGTTGCTTTCGTGTGCGCGGAGATGTGATTGAGATCAATCCGGCGCAGGGAAGTGAATTTCTGATCCGGGTAGAATTTTTCGGAGATGAAATCGATCGGATTACGGAGGTTGATCCGTTAAATGGGCAGGTGCAGAACACGCTGGAGCATGTCATTATTTTCCCGGCGTCCCATTATGTTGTGCCGCAGGAGCAGATTAATAAGGCCTGCGATGAAATCGAAAAGGAGCTGGAGGGCAGAATCCGCTTTTTCAAAGGAGAAGATAAGCTTCTGGAGGCGCAGCGCATTTCAGAACGGACGAATTTCGATATCGAAATGCTGCGGGAAACCGGATTTTGTTCGGGTATTGAGAACTATTCCAGGCATTTAAACGGAATGCCGGAAGGCGCGCCACCGTTTACGCTGCTGGACTTCTTTAAAGATGACTATCTGATTATTATCGATGAGTCGCATATGACAATCCCGCAGATTCGCGGTATGTATGCGGGTGACCGCTCCCGGAAGCAGACACTTGTGGATTATGGCTTCCGTCTGCCGTCTGCGCTGGATAACCGACCGCTGAATTTTGAAGAATTTGAACAGCGGATCGATCAGATGATGTTCGTTTCTGCGACGCCGGGACCTTATGAAGAAGAGCATGAGCTGCTTCGGACGGAGCAGATTATCCGTCCGACCGGACTGCTTGATCCGAAAATCGATGTTCGCCCGGTAGAGGGACAGATCGACGATTTGATTGCGGAGGTTCGGAAAGAGACCGCACATCACAATAAAGTTCTGATTACGACACTGACGAAGCGCATGGCGGAAGATTTGACGGATTATATGCGGGAAGTGGGAATTCGTGTACGTTATCTGCACTCCGATGTGGATACGCTGGAGCGTTCCGAGATTATCCGGGATATGCGTCTGAATGTATTCGATGTGCTGGTGGGCATTAACCTGCTGAGAGAGGGGTTGGATATTCCGGAGATTACGCTGGTAGCGATTCTCGATGCGGATAAGGAAGGATTTCTGCGTTCGGAGACGTCACTGATTCAGACAGTCGGACGTGCAGCGCGTAACGCGGAGGGACACGTTATCATGTATGCGGATACGATCACCGATTCCATGAGGAGGGCGATCGACGAGACGGAGCGCCGACGTGCGCTGCAGCAGGCTTATAACGAAGCACACGGAATTACACCGCAGACAATTAAGAAAGCCGTCCGCGATCTGATCAGCATCACGAAGGAGATCAAGCCTGCAGAGACTGCTTTCGAAAAAGATCCGGAATCCATGAACCGTCCAGAGCTGGAAAAGCTGATTGCGGACGTGCAGAAGAAGATGCAGAAAGCGGCAGCAGAGCTGAATTTCGAAGCGGCGGCAGAGCTGCGCGACCAGATGGTAGATCTGAAAAAGCTGCTGGCGGATATGGACTGAGCGCCTGAATAAGAATGCGTTTGAATGTTATTTCTATAGAGTGAGGAAGAAATGGAAGAAGCAAAGAAAATACTTTCAAAGAAGAACTGTATCAGAATCCGGGGTGCGAACGAGCACAATCTGAAGAATCTTGATGTAGATATTCCGAGGGATGCGCTGGTTGTCTTTACCGGACTGTCAGGTTCCGGCAAGTCTTCTCTGGCGTTTGATACGATCTATGCGGAGGGACAGAGGCGCTATATGGAATCGTTATCGTCCTATGCGCGTCAGTTTTGGGACAGATGGAGAAGCCGAATGTGGAAAAGATCGAAGGACTTTCTCCGGCGATTTCGATCGATCAGAAATCGACGAACCGTAACCCTCGTTCTACTGTCGGAACAGTAACAGAGATTTATGACTATTTCCGTCTGCTGTATGCGAGAATCGGTATTCCGCATTGCCCGAACTGCGGCAAGGAAATCAAGAAACAGAGCGTCGATCAGATGGTGGATCAGATCATGGCACTGCCGGAAGGAACGCGGCGGCAGCTGCTTGCACCCGTTGTGCGCGGACGAAAGGGACGGCATGAGAAGGTGCTGGAACGCGCGGCGAGAAGCGGCTATGTGAGAGTCCGCATTGACGGCAATCTGTATGAGCTGGCGGAGAATATCCAGCTGGATAAAAATATCAAGCATAATATCGAAATCGTCGTTGACCGTCTGATTGTGAAGCCGGGAATCGAACGCAGACTGACGGATTCGATCGAAAATGTCCTGAACTTGTCGGAGGGACTTCTGTTTGTAGAACGTGTGGGAAGCGATGAGGAAATGCTGACATTTTCCCAGAGCTTTTCGTGCCCGGACTGCGGCGTCAGCATTGATGAAATCGAGCCCAGAAGCTTTTCATTCAACAACCCGTTCGGGGCATGCCCGGAGTGTTACGGACTTGGATATAAGATGGAGTTTGATTCCGACCTGATGATTCCGGACCGCACGCTGAGCATCAACCAGGGCGCGATTACCGTGCTGGGGTGGCAGAGCTGTCAGCAGCCGGGATCTTTTGCAAATGCGATCCTGCAGGCACTGGCAAAAGAATATCACTTCGATCTGGATACACCGTTTGGGGAATATCCACAGAAAATTCAGGATATTCTGCTGCATGGAACCGGTGGAAAAGAGGTTCTGGTCTACTATGAAGGACAGCGCGGCAAGGGACAGTATCCGATCGCGTTCGAGGGCTTGATTCGGAATGTGGAGCGCAGATACCGGGAGACAGGATCTGACGCCACCAAGCAGGAATACGAGACATTTATGCGGATTACACCGTGTCGGCTGTGTAAGGGACAGCGTCTGAAAAAGAAGCGCTGGCAGTAACCGTGTGCGGGAAAAATATATACGAAATTACGTCAATGTTTATCGGAGAGCTGTCGCAGTTTCTGCAGAATATGAAGCTGACGACACAGCAGGAGCTGATAGGCAGCCAGATTTTAAAGGAAATCCGGGCAAGAGTTGGCTTCCTGATCGACGTCGGACTGGATTATCTCCCTTTCCAGAGCGACGGAACACTTTCCGGCGGCGAGGCGCAGAGAATTCGTCTTGCAACACAGATTGGCTCCGGACTGGTCGGAGTCTGCTATATTCTGGACGAGCCAAGTATCGGTCTACATCAGCGGGACAACGACAAGCTGCTCGCAACGCTGAAGAATCTCCGGGATCTCGGCAATACGCTGATTGTCGTGGAGCATGATGAGGATACGATGCGTGCAGCAGATTATATTGGACGTCGGACCTGGAGCAGGCTCCATGGCGGTCAGATTGTTGCGAGCGGAACCGTGGAAGAGATCATGAATACGCCGGAGTCTATTACCGGTCAGTATTTGAGCGGTGCGAAGAAGATCCCGGTTCCTGAGACGAGACGAAAGCCAACAGGCTGGCTGACTGTGCGCAGCGCGGAAGAAAATAATTTAAAGAAGATCGATGTGAAATTCCCGTTGGGCGTGTTTACCTGCGTGACGGGCGTTTCCGGCTCCGGCAAATCGTCGCTGGTCAACGAAATTCTCTATAAACACGGCAAGAGATTTAAACCGTGCGAGATGTATTCCGGGGAAAACATGCGGGTATCGACGGAATCGAGCAGCTGGATAAGGTCATTGCGATCGACCAGTCTCCGATTGGGCGGACGCCCCGTTCCAATCCGGCGACCTATACAGGCGTATTTGATATGATCCGTGATTTGTTCGCATCGACTTCGGATGCAAAAGCGAAAAGGTTATAAAAAGGGAAGATTCAGCTTCAACGTCAAGGGCGGACGCTGTGAAGCCTGTGGCGGAGACGGCATTATCAAGATTGAAATGCACTTTTGCCGGATGTCTATGTGCCGTGTGAGGTTTGCGGAGGCAAGCGCTATAACCGAGAGACACTGGACGTCAAATACAAGGGCAAGAGCATTTACGATGTGTTGGATATGACAGTGGAGGAGGCGCTGACCTTTTTTGAAAATGTGCCGTCCATCCAGAGAAAGATTCAGACGCTATATGATGTAGGGCTTTCTTATGTCAAGCTGGGACAGCCTTCTACGGAGCTGTCTGGCGGCGAAGCGCAGCGGATCAAGCTGGCAGCGGAGCTGTCCAGACGGAGCACCGGAAGGACGATCTATATTCTGGACGAACCCACGACCGGACTGCATTTTGCAGACGTGCAGAAGCTGATCGAGATTCTGCATCGGCTTGCAGAGGGTGGAAATACCGTTGTGGTCATCGAGCACAATCTGGATGTCATCAAGACGGCGGATTATCTCATCGACATCGGACCCGAGGGGCGGCATGCGCGGCGGAACGGTCATCGCAAAGGAACGCCGGAGGAGGTTGCGAAGAATCCTGCATCGTATACAGGATATTATGTAAAGAAGATGCTGAAAAGTTAAATTTTCTGAATCCCTTTCTTTTCAATACCGGGGTTTTACGCTATAATGGACGCGGACTATTCCAAAAAGGGTGAAATTTGCCCTGATTAACATAGAGCAGAACAGGGAATGATTGGAACGTACAGTACGTTCGCAGCAGAACGGAAGGAGATTATAGCATGCAGTATACAGATATTGGGATTGATTTGGGAACAGCCAGCATTCTGGTTTATATCAGAGGAAGGGCGTCGTATTAAAGGAGGCCTTCCGTTGTAGCATTTGATCGTGATACCAACAAGATCAAGGCAATTGGAGAGGACGCGCGCCTGATGCTGGGACGTACGCCCGGCAATATCGTAGCAGTCCGTCCGCTTCGTCAGGGCGTTATTTCTGACTATACCGTAACAGAGAAAATGATGAAATACTTCATCCAGAAAGCACTCGGCAGAAAAACCTTCCGCCGCCCCAGAATCGCAGTCTGCGTACCCAGCGGCGTAACTGAGGTAGAGAAGAAAGCTGTTGAGGATGCAACCTATCAGGCAGGCGCAAGAGAGGTCTCTATTATTGAAGAACCGATTGCGGCAGCCATCGGAGCCGGTATCGATATTTCCCGTCCCTGTGGAAATATGATCGTGGATATCGGAGGCGGTACGTCCGATATTGCGGTAATTTCGCTGGGAGGAACCGTGGTGAGCGCATCCATCAAGATCGCAGGCGATGATTTTGACGAAGCGATTGTCCGCTACATGAGAAAGAAGCATAACCTTCTGATCGGTGAACGCACCGCAGAGGATATCAAGATCAAAATCGGTTGCTTATAAGAGACCGGACCGGACTACATGGAAGTCAGAGGACGTAACCTGGTAACAGGTCTGCCCAAGACCATCAAGGTTTCTTCGGAAGAAACAGAAGAGGCACTCAAAGAGTCTACAATGCAGATTGTAGAAGCAATTCACGGCGTATTGGAAGACTCCCCGGAACTGGCTGCGGATATCGCGGACAGAGGTATCGTCTGACCGGCGGCGGAAGCCTGCTGCGCGGTCTGGAAGAGCTGATTGCGGAGCACACCGGCATCAATACGATGACGGCAGAAGACCCGATGACCGCAGTAGCCATTCCAACAAGCAAATATGTAGAATTTCTGGGCGGATACAGAGTAATTCCATCGGAGCCGGAACGTAGATGCAAAGCGCATCGAAAACAGGAACATTGTCAGAATCATAACAAGGTCGCCTATTTCATGGGCGACCTTTTGTGTTCAAAATGCCTGTTGGTGTGGTTGTCGGCGCGGTGCAGCCTATATTATAACAACAGCGGAGAAAACAGTGGCACAGCTGAAAGGATTTGTAACACACATTATTTATCGTAACAACGGGAACGGCTATACCGTTTTTGAATTGAATACAGGCGACGAGATCACCTGCGTGGGCACATTTCAGTCTCTGGAAGAGGGAGAAATTCTGGAGCTGGAGGGAGATTTTACCGAGCACGCGGTGTATGGAAGTCAGTTTAAAGTTTCTTCGTTCAAATTCTCATCGCCAGAGGATGCGGCGGGAATGGAGAGATATCTCGGCTCCGGGGCGATCAAAGGAGTCGGCGCTTCGCTGGCGGCGCGGATTGTGAAACGATTCGGGGCGGATACGTTTCGGATTATCGAAGAAGAGCCGGAGCGCCTGGCGGAGATCAAAGGGATCAGCGAGCGCAAGGCGATGGATATTGCATCCCAGATGGAAGAAAAGCACGAAATGCGGGAAGCAATGGTCTATCTGCAGAAATACGGGATTTCCAACACGCTGGCGGTGCGGATTTATGAAACCTACGGCAGCAGGCTCTACCGGGTTTTGGAAGAAAACCCGTACCAGCTTGCGGATGATATTGACGGAATCGGCTTCCGCAAGGCGGATGAACTCGCCGCAAGAATCGGCATCCACACGGATTCGGATTTTCGGATTCGAGCGGAATTTTGTATACATTATTGCAGGCGTCCGGAGAAGGGCACATGTATCTGCCGGGCAGCGTTTTTGATCCGGCGCGCGGCAGCGCTTCTCAACCTTCCGCAGGAGGCAATTGCAGATCAGCTGCCGAACCTTTCGATGGATAAAAAATGGTCATCAAGAAAAACGGCTAGGATACGATCTGTTATGCGTTTTCGTATTATTACGCAGAGCTTGCCTGCGCGCGGATGCTGGTGGAATTGAATCAGACGATGCTGCCGGAGGGCGAGCTGCTCCCCGGCGCAGGAGGAGGCAATTTTAAAACGGGTGGATCAGATTCAGCAGCAGGAGGGACTGATGCTGGACGAACTGCAGCGGAAGGCGGTTCTGGAGAGCGTCCGCAACAGCATTCTGATTCTGACCGGTGGACCGGGCACTGGTAAGACGACGACGATCAACACAATTATCCGGTATTTTGAAGGAGAAGGGCTGGATCTTTACCTCGCGGCATGCCGACCGGAAGAGCGGCGAAGCGGATGACGGAGGCAACTGGCTACGAAGCGCGGACAATCCACCGGATGCTTGAGCTGTCGGGGCGATGCCGGAAAGCGGCAAAAAGGCGAGCTTTGAACGGAATGAGGACAATCCGCTGGAGGCGGACGTGATTATCGTCGATGAGATGTCGATGGTTGATATCCACCTATTTCAGTCGCTGTTGAAGGCGGTCAGCCCGGGGACGAGGTTGATTTTGGTCGGGGACGTGAATCAGCTGCCGAGCGTGGGGCCCGGACAGGTGCTGGCAGATCTGATTGCCAGCGAGGTGTTCCCTGTCGTCTGCCTGCAGAAAATTTTCCGGCAGGCGCAGGAGAGCGATATTGTTGTCAATGCGCATCGGATTAACAAAGGAGAACAGATTGCGCTGACAAATAAAAGCAGGGATTTCTTTTTTCTGAGAGGAACAGTGTCCCTGTTATCTACAAGCATATGGTGCAGCTGATTGGAGAGATGCTGCCGAAATATGTAAAGGCTTCACCGTTCGATATCCAGGTGCTGACGCCGATGCGGAAAGGCAGCCTTGGTGTGGAGACGTTAAACGGCGTACTGCAGAGCTGTTTAAATCCTCCGTCGGAGGGCAAAAAGGAGGTTCAGCTGGGCGATACCCTGTTCCGCGAGGGGGACAAGGTGATGCAGATTAAAAAACAACTACCAGCTGGAATGGGAGGTCGTCAGCCGTTACGACATCCCGATCGACAAGGAGTTGGAATTTTAACGGTGATATGGGGATAATCCGGGAAATTGACGAATATGCACAGACGGTGCTGGTGGAATATGACGAGCAACGCCGCGTGACCTATACCTATCCGCAGATGGAAGAGGTGGAGCTGGCTTACGCGATTACAATTCACAAGTCGCAGGGGAAGCGAATATCCTGCTGTGATTATGCCGCTTTTGGGAGGACCGAGACTCCTGTTTAACAGAAACCTTCTGTATACAGGTGTCACCCGTGCAAGGGGCTGCGTGACGATTCTGGGAAGCCGCAAGGTGGTGCAGGAGATGATCGCAAACGAAAGCGAAAACCGCAGGTACACCAGTCTGGACGTTCGGATCAGAGAGCTGAAAGGGGAAGCTTGATCGATTTCAAAAACGCTATTATTTCCACAAAGATGTCCTGTATGCGACAGACCGGTGAAACCGGCCGGAGCGCTGGTGTGCAGAAGCTGCGCACCGAAACTTGTTTATGTCAGACAGCCGCTTTGCATGAAGTGCGGCAAGGAGCTTTCTGATGAAAATCAGGAATACTGCAGGGACTGTCTGCATAAAAACATCTGTATGACAGAGGGATCAGCCTATACCGGTATGCGAGCGTTAAAAAGGCGGTTTACCGGTTCAAATATGCGGGCAGGCAGGAATACGCCGCTTTTTCGGAAAAGAGATGGCATGGCATTTGGGGCGGCAGATCCTTTCCTGGAAGGTAGACGCATTGGTCCTGTTCCGCTGCATCCGGCGCGGAAGCGCAAAGAGGCTACAATCAGGCGGAGCTTCTGGCATTGGAAATTGAAAACAGTTAGGGCTCCGGGTGGAGAACAACTGGCTGATTCGGACAAAAAATACAGTTCCGCAGAAGCTTTTAAATGGGCAGGAACGCCGAAATAATTTGAAAAAGGCTTTTAAAGCAGGGCAAAATGATGTAAAATTAAATGCAATTGTAATTATTGATGATATCTACGACAGGAAGTACGATAGATGCGATGGCGGCGGTCTGCAGGCAGCAGGGGCGTTTCCAGAATTTATTTTGCGGCGTTGTCTATCGGAAACGGACAGGAGGGTCAGATGATCAATCAGGAAAAGGTTCTCAGAATGACCAAGATGGCATCGTATGAAGAGCACGGTGGACGGAAGGATCGCGCAGTGGTGGGATATTTTCGCAGCGACTATATCGGAAAACAGACGATTATTTCACTGATAGTGATAACGGCAGCGTTCCTTGCCGGGCTGGGGGCATATCTTGTATTTCATTTTTCAGAGGTAATGGGAAATATTTATTCCATGGATCTGGTGGGAACGGCGAAGAAGATTTTGACGTTATATCTGATGGCGGCAGTTTTATATGTGGCAGTTACCTATGTGATATACACGATCCGTTATGCAAAAGCGAAGAAGAGGCTGCAGTTATTTTTGGAGTATCTGGACTGCCTGGATCAGGATGGAGAAGAGGAAACCGCAGAGAGGAAATAAAAGATGACACAGCTGCTTGTAATCAGAGAATACATAAAAATTTTTACACAAAATATGAAGAATTTATCGTTCCCCTGTTGAAATTTGTCTTGGGACTTATTTTGTTTCTGACGATCAACGGCAGAATGGGCTATATGGAAAAAATCGACCACGTTGCGATCGTGCTGGTGGCGGCGCTTCTGTGCTCGTTCCTTCCGCTGGGCGTGATGGTATTTTTGAGCGCAATGTTTCTGCTGCTGCATACCTATGCGCTGTCTGCGGAATGCGTTGTGGTTCTGCTGCTTGCCTATATTATCGTGTTGGTGATTTATCTGCGGTTTGCACCGAAAGCGCATTTGCTGCTGCTTTTGACACCGCTTCTGTTTGTGTGGAAGATCCCTTATGCTGCTCCGCTGGCAGCGGGACTGTTCGGGACACCGGGAGCTGCGGCTGCGGTTGCAGGCGGCGTAGTGGTATATTATGTGCTGGCATATATTACCGGCAATGCGCAGGCGTTTGGCGGCGGGGAAAGCGATACCATGCTGCAGCGCTTCAGCGATATGGGAACCGGCGTGATCGAAAATAAAGAAATGCTGATTGTAGTGACGGCGTTTGCCATCACAGCGATTTTGGTTTATGCGATCCGCCGCATGAGCATTAACTATTCCAGAGCGATCGCTGTTTTGGTCGGAACGCTGGCAGATATCGTAATTTTGCTGATCGGGGGATCTGATGTATGACGCGAATTTTTTTCCCTGGCGGGCGTGATTCTTGGCAGTATTGTATGTGCGCTGATCGCACTGGTGATGCAGTTTTTCCAGTTCAATCTGGATTATGCGCGCACCGAAAAGTGCAGTTTGAAGATGATGAGTATTATTACTATGTAAAAGCGGTTCCCAAAATGGCAGTGGCAGTGCCGGAGAAGCGGGTAAAACGGATCACGACGCAGCGCGCAAACCAGAATGTCCGCCACAGCCATGGGAAGGGCAAAACCAGAAAATAGTGAGATGGAACAATGGAACAGATCAAAGAGTTTGCGGACAGATATCTGACACAGATACAATTTATAGGACCAATGGATATTGTGGAGATTATCCTCATTTCTCTGATGGTCTATTATCTACTGATCTTTATTCGGAATACCGGGGGCATGGCAGCTGTTAAAGGGCGTGTTCGTCATTCTGGTATTTCTTGTGATTGCCGAAATCCTGCAGATGGATACGATCCTCTGGATTGCGAGGACGGCGTTTCAGTTTGCAACAATTGCGCTGATCGTCGTGCTGCAGCCGGAGTTGCGCAAGGCGCTGGAACAGCTCGGACAGAAAAATCTGATTCGTTCCGTCATTCCCTTTGAATCCTCCAAGCCGGAGGAGGGACTCTTTTTCCGACCGGACGATCCGTGAGATCGTAAAGGGCTGTGTGGAAATGTCCCGGGCAAAGACGGGCGCGCTGATCGTTGTCAGACAGCTGGACTCCCTGGCAGAATATGAACGTACTGGCATTGCAGTGGATGGTATTGTGACCAGCCAGCTGCTGATCAATATTTTCGAAAAAATACGCCGTTACATGACGGCGCAGTGATCGTACAGGGGAACCGCGTGACCTATGCGACCTGCTATTTGCCGTTGTCGGACAATATGCGTTTGAGCAAGGATCTCGGAACGAGACACCGTGCAGGAGTCGGTATTTCCGAGGTAACGGATTCCATGACAGTGATCGTGTCAGAGGAAAATGGCAAGATCAGCGTCGCTTATGAAGGAACGTTAAGCAGAGGACTGACGGCGGAGGAACTGGAAGAAAAGCTGAGATCTATTCAGAAAAAACCGACCGATGAGAAAGCGCACAAACGCTGGAAGGGGTGGTTCCACAATGAAAAGTAAGCTCATGCACAATCTGGGTCTGAAGATTATGGCGGTGTTGATTTCCGTTGTGCTGTGGATGCTGGCGGTTGACATCAATGATCCGGTGATAAATAAATATATCAATAATGTACAGGTACAGCTGACCAATACGGGGGCGCTGACTGGACAAGGAAAAACCTACCGTATAGTGGACAATTCCGATACGATCCGTGTTTCCGTGCGCGCGCCGAAGTCTGCAATCAGCGCAATCGATGCGCAGAGCGTGACGGCAAAGGCAGACCTGTCTGAAATTACAGATGACGGGCGCGTACCGATCGAGCTGTCGTTAAGCAGCGGCCTGGATGTGGAAAAGATCACTTCAGACAGACAGTATGTACAGTTACAGGTAGAAAATAAAAAGACAAGACAGTTAAGCATAGAGGTTGCCAAAAACGGGACACTTCCGGATGGATATGCGACCGGCAGGATCGATATGGAAACCAATACACTCAGCATCAGCGGCCCGGAATCAGCGGTGAATGCGGTAAAACCGCGCAGTGGTGGATATTTCTCTGGATAATGTGACAGCGAATGTGGAAATCGATGCGACAATCCGCCTGCTGGATGCAGACGGCAACGAAATCACCAGCAGTGAAATCCGAAAAAATGTGGACAGCGTAAAGGTGACCGTTCCGATTCTGGAGACAAAGGAGGTCACAATCAGTGCTTCTGCTATAGGAGAACCGGCGGATGGTTATGAACAGACTGGAACGGTAACGGTGTCTCCTGCAACGGTGAAAATTGCAGGGCGGGCGGCTGTGCTGGATAAGATCTCGGAGATCACGATCCCGGCAGAGGAACTTGATCTGACGGATGCGACGGCACCGGTGACTAATACGATTGATATCAGGGAATATCTTCCTTCGGACATATCGCTTGCAGATGCTGATTTTGACGGAACAGTAACGGTATCCGCGGATATCGAGCAGATCCGACGCAAGACGATCAGCTTTGATGCGGACAGCGTCCAGCTTTTGAACATTCCGGACGGTTGGCTGGCAGAAGCAGTCAGCGGACAGAATCTGCAGCTGACAGTCAGAGGTCTGCAGGACAATTTGAATAATGTGGATGCAGGGACAATCACGCCTCACGCGGATTTGTCTGCATTGATAGATGAAAACGGCACTGTGACGGCAGGGGGAACAGGAAGTGACGGTGAAATTTTTGCTTCCCGCTTCTGTGGAACAGGTCAATGCAGTTATGGTGCAGGTGCATCTGACTCAGCTTGCTGCTTCGAATACAGATGCACAGGGAGATCAGTAAAAGCCGGGCAGGAGGAAATGTAAACAGCGCCCGGAGCAGGAAATGCAGAACTTGTGGGTTGAATCAGGGCTGCAAACGAAATCCCGAAATCCGGAAGGCTTTGCAGCTTTATAACAGGAGGAAGAGATCATGTCGAGAATGTTCGGAACAGATGGTGTAAGAGGTGTTGCAAATGAAGAGCTGACGCCGCTTTTAGCGATGCAGCTGGGGCAGGCAGGCGCATATGTCCTGACCCGTGAAAAACAAGCACAAACCTACAATTATGGTTGGCTGTGACACAAGAATGTCTGGCGATATGCTGGCAAACGCACTGATGGCAGGAATCTGCAGCGTAGGCGCAAATGCGGTTTATGTGGGCGTGATTCCGACTCCGGCGATCGCTTATCTGACCAAGAAATATAAGGTAGAAGCCGGTGTTGTGATTTCTGCATCCCACAACCCGATGGAGTTTAATGGCATTAAATTCTTTGACGGCAATGGCTACAAGCTGCCGGATGCCCTGGAGGATGAGATCGAAGCCCTGATCAAGAACAACATGAATCGTGTGGAATTTCCGACAGGCTCCAGCGTTGGACGGATCAAGTACCGCAAGGACGCAAGAGAGGAATATATCAATCATGCAGTTCGGGCAGTTCCGGTGGATCTGACGAACCTGAAGGTGGTTGTGGACTGTGCAGAGGGTGCATCTCATTATACTTCCATAGAAGCTCTGCGTCAGCTTGGCGCACAGGTTGTTCCGATTCACAATATGCCGGATGGCACGAATATCAATGCAAACTGTGGCTCAACCCATATGGAAGAGCTGCAGGCCCGCGTGGTTTACGAAAAGGCAAATATCGGTCTGGCGTTTGACGGCGATGCAGACCGCCTGCTGGCAGTGGATGAGCTGGGCAACGTCGTGGATGGTGATCAGATCATGGCGATTGTAGGTGCACATATGCGCAACATGGGCAAGCTGAAACAGAACACGATCGTGGCGACTGTCATGAGTAACCTTGGTCTGTTTCAGCTTGGTGAGAAAGAAAAGATCCATATCGAAAAACCAAGGTCGGTGACCGTTATGTGCTGGAGCGTATGCGGGAAATCGGCGCGAGCCTTGGCGGTGAGCAGTCCGGTCATATTATTTTCCTGGATGAAAATACGACCGGTGATGGTCTGCTGTCTGCGCTGCATCTGTTAGAGGTTATGGTAGTGACCGGAAAGCCGCTGTCTGAGCTTTCCAAGATTATGACAGTCCTGCCGCAGGCACTGGTTAATGTTACCGTTCCGAATCACCGCAAAGAGCACTTTATGGAATATCCGGAAATCGCGGCTGCGATCGAAGAGCTGGAAAAGAGTTCGCAGGAGAGGGCCGCGTACTGATTCGTCCTTCAGGCACAGAGCCGAAGGTGCGTGTCATGATCGAGGGTAAGGACAAAGAACGCATTGATAAGGAAGCGCATAGAATTGCAGATTTGATTCAGCAGCTGATGCTGTAATTCAGGAGAAAAGATGTAACTTGTATTCCTGCTGCAGATGGGGCTCCTGGAACGGGTTGGTGCTTGCCAGATGGGTGTGATAATGGTATGATAATGATGTAAAGATCCGCATTGGGCGGAAAGGGGAGAACAGATATGGTACGCCAGAAGGTAGTAATCAAAAACCCGACAGGACTTCACCTAAGACCGGCTGGAAATCTATGCAAGGAAGCAATCAAATATAAATCGCTGATTACGTTTACGTTTCGGGACAGCACAGCAAACGCGAAGAGCGTTCTAAGTGTTCTGGGCGCATGTGTAAAATGTGGCGATGAAATTGAACTGATATGCGACGGACCGGACGAAGAAGAAGCGCTGACAGCCCTGACCGAGGCAATTGAAGGCGGACTGGGGAGTAAACTGCAAGTGCAGCAGAAGAACTTTGTTGAGCAGGATTGTTTCTTGAGTGGAACAGGACTGTTTCGTGAAGAGATCAGAAGAGGAGGTCAGACCTGGAGCAGATTTTCAGGCTGGGTCTTTTTCATGACAATAGAATGCTCGCAGAGCGTGCATTCTATTGTTTGATACCAGGGTCAAAAAGGGTGTTTCGTAGTCTCACAACCCGGTATCTTATAGCAAAGTGACAGCTACATTGCTCATAAATACAGTCAGAATGACAGGACACGAAGGGAGAGAAAAAGCAATGATGAATTATCAGAAATACCGCCGTAATCCGGTAATTGACTATCCGGAGCGCGAGTGGCCAGGCAAAGAGATTGAGAAAGCACCCATATGGTGCAGCGTAGACCTGCGCGACGGCAACCAGGCGCTGGTAGATCCGATGGTAGTAGAAGAAAAAGATCGAAATGTTCCAGTATCTGATAAAGCTGGGCTTTAAGGAAATCGAAGTTGGTTTCCCGGCAGCAAGTCAGATTGAATTCGATTTTCTGCGCCACCTGATTGAGCATGATATGATTCCGAATGACGTATATGTTCAGGTGCTGACACAGTGCCGGGAAGAGCTGATTGCGCGTACCTTTGAATCAATTCAGGGCTGTAAGCAGGCGATCGTACATATTTATAATTCTACGTCCACATTGCAGAGAGACGTCGTGTTCCACATGGACCGTCCGCATATCGTGGACATTGCGGTAAAGGGAACCGAGCTGGTAAAAAATATGCCGCAGACTTCCCGGGCAAGATCGTCCTGGAATATTCCCGGAAAGCTTTACCGGAACAGAGTTGGACTTTGCGCTTGAAATCTGTACCGCAGTTCAGAAAACCTGGGGCGCAACGAAAGAAAACCCAATCATTATCAATTTGCCGTCTACTGTAGAGATGAATACGCCGAACGTTTATGCGGATCAGATCGAGTGGATGAACCGTCATTTTGAAAACAGAGAGAGCATCATTTTAAGTATCCATCCTCACAACGACAGAGGAACCGGTGTTGCCAGCGCGGAGCTGGCGCTGCTTGCAGGCGCAGAGCGCGTCGAGGGAACTCTGTTTGGAAACGGCGAGCGTACCGGTAACGTGGATGTTTTAAATATCGCCTACAACATGTTCTCCCAGGGCATCAATCCTGAGCTGGAAATCGGACATATCAACGAGATTATCGATATTTACGAAAGATGCTGCAAGATCCGATCCATCCGAGACATCCTTATGCCGGCAAGCTGGTATTTACCGCATTCTCCGGTTCCCATCAGGATGCGATCAATAAGGGCGTGCAGGCGATGAAGGAGAGAAAGAGCGAAATCTGGCAGGTTCCTTATCTGCCGATCGATCCTGCCGATATCGGAAGGGAGTACGAGCCCATCGTGCGTATCAATTCCCAGTCCGGCAAGGGCGGTGTCGCTTTCGTTATGGATACTTATTTTGGATTCAAGCTGCCCAAGGCGATGCACAAAGAGTTTGCAAATGTTATCCAGAAGATATCCGAGAAGCAGGGCGAAGTTTCCCCGCAGCAGATCATGGACAATTTCAAGCGCGAGTATCTGGATCAAAAAGGAACCTCTGCATTTCAAAAAGCTGAGAATCGAGGATCTGAGCGGAGATGTGGAATCCGGCGAATTCGATACAAAGGTTATTGTGGACTACATGTTGGCAGGTAAACCCGGTACGTTCGATGCAGTCGGCAACGGCCCGATCGATGCGGTCAAGAGAGGACTGCAGCTTACCTTCGGCATGAATATCAGAGTGCTTGATTACGAGGAGCATGCGCTGCAGAACGGTTCAACGCCCAGGCAGCAGCATATATCCATATGATGGATGCGGAGAGCGGACGCGTTACTTATGGTGTCGGCGTAAGCTCCAACATCACAAGAGCATCTGTACGCGCAATGTTCTCGGCGGTCAACCGTCTGGAGCTGGTAAAGGGCGTATAAGAGACGGATACAACAAAAGAAGAGCTGCGATAAAAGCAGAAAACTGAACCGTTTTGTCGTTTTGGCAGAACGGTTCCTTCATAAGGAGAGAATTATGGCATATCAGACGCCCTATTTTGTGATCGACGAAAATCAGCTGACGAAAGATTTTCAGATGCTGAAAAGCTCCTTGAAACATCCTGGGGCAATTACCGGATCGGATATTCCTTCAAAACGAATTCCCTGCCGTGGCTGGTGACCTTTTTAAAGGCGGGCGGCGTGATGGCGGAGGTTGTATCCGACGATGAATATTCGCTGGCCGGCGCACTTGGTTTTTCAGATTCTGAAATTGTATACAATGGACCGGTCAAAAAACGTCCGTCGTTTGAACGGGTGCTGCTTGCAGGCGGCATCCTGAATATGGACGGCAGACGGGAGCTGGACTGGATGGAAGAGCTGGCAGCAGCGCATCCGACGCAGACATTTTCGGGTCGGAATCCGGGTCAATTTTGATCTGGAAAAATGTGCCCGGGGCAGACGACGATGGGCGAAGCCGGAGGAAGATTTGGATTTAGCTATGAAAAACGGGACATTTGCAGCCGTTTTAGAGCGCGTGCAGCGCATTCCGAATGTTGAGGTCACGGGCTTACATCTGCATTCCAGCAGTAAGTCCAGAAGTGTCGCGGTATTCGAAGCAATTGCTTCGATGGCATGTAAATTAAAGCGGGAATTTTCCCTGAACCTGTCTTATGTGGATCTGGGCGGCGGTTATTGCGGCGGTCTGGAAGGGCGTCCGCAGTATCCGGATTATTTTCCGGCTGTGGCGAAGGTTTTACAAGAAGAATTTACGCCAGAAAAACAATGTTAGTCGTTGAACCGGGCATTTCTCTTTTGTCAAAGGCAAGTACGTTTGTGACAGGCGTTGTGGATGTGCGTGATATCGGAAACGAGCGGTATCTGATCACGGACGGAAGCCGTTTCAATATCGACCCGACGATGATTAAAAGCAGCCACCTGTTCCATCTGGAATTGAATGAGGCAAATCCGGGTGCAGAGCAGCGAAAACGATGGCGCACCAGTGCGTATCGGGCTATTCCTGCATGGAAGTGGACCGGATTTTTGAATACCGTGACGGAATCGAGTTGATGGAGGGCGACCGGATTGTTTACGAAAATGTTGGCGGCTATACGATGAGCCTGAATCCGTTGTTTATCCAATATTTCCCGGACGTTTATATCCGCCGGGACGGGAAGCTTTATAAGATCAGAAAACCGCTGGACGCCGAAGGAATATATGCAGAACAGCATGTTGTATGGAGAAGAACAAAATGACGACGATCTTGATTTTGAGCTGCGGAACGCGCAATAAGCTGGTACGTTTTTTTAAAGAAGCCTTTCATAGTCTGCCGGGTGGCGGAAGGGTGATCGTGACGGACTGCAGCCCGTGGGCACCTGCGCTGTACGAGGCGGACACATTTTATCTGGTACCGCCGATGAAGGATCCCGGATACGAAGACAGGATTCTGGAAATCTGCATGCGGGAACAGGTCAATGCCCTGCTTCCACTGTTTGAGGATGAGCTGGATCTGCTGGCGCAGAACCGGAAGAAGTTTGAGGAAAAAGGGATCACAGCGATTGTATCGGACGCAGAAAGCGTTGCAGTCTGCCGGGATAAGTACGGCTTTTTTCTCCCTGCTGCAGAAAAACGGACTGCCGGTGCTGTATACGAGCGCATCTCTGGAAGAGTTTGACTCGGATTACGCGGAAGGAAAGATTGCGTTCCCGGTATTTGTAAAGCCTGTTCGGGGCTGCGGAAGCGTCGGCATCAGCCGGGTGGACAACCGCGAGCTTCTTGGTGTGCTGTGCCGTTATAGCAAAGAGCCGCTGTTGATCCAGCAGTATGCGGACGGTGAGGAATTCGGTGCGGATATTTACGTCGATTTGATTTCCAAAAACCTGTAGCTATATTTACGAAGAAAAAGTGCGGATGCGGGCGGGCGAAACCGAAAAATCGATTTCTGTCAAAGATCCTGCGCTGTTTGAGCTGATCGAAAAGACGGTTTCCGCGCTTTCGCTGGCAGGTCCCATTGACATGGATATCTTCCGGATCGACGGCAAATATTACATTTCCGAAATCAATCCGCGGTTTGGCGGCGGCTATCCCCACGCATGGCACTGCAACGTGAAATTCCCGGAGCTGATCGCGAAAAATCTGCTTGGCGAGGAAAATGAGCCGCAGATCGGCGCATATGAAGCGGACATGTGCATGATGAAATATTCCGACGAGATCGTGCGGAAGCTGTGAGACACAGTGAAATAAAAATCCATGCTTCTGAGTCAGAATAGCATGGATATAAACAATAGAATGCACGCTCTGCGAGCATTCTATTGTCATGAATAAAAAGACATGTTAGAATGAGGGGAGAAATGGAGCAGATGACGGAACTTGAAGCTGAGTGTCGGCATAGATACCGGGTTAGGAGCATCCGGGAGGATGATTACGGCTGTGAAGAGCGTCCGGAGGGCGTTTGGCCGACCGTGCTTGTTGAACTGGAGGATGAAAACGGACAGCTCCGTCTGCTCCGGCAAAAGGATCACTATCTGTATGAACAGCAGATCGAGGAGGGCGATCAGGTGATTCTGGAACAGGAGATTCTGAAAAGAATAGAATAATTTGGGGAAAGGATAACGAGAGGGAAAGGATAATGAAAACAGAAGGGAAAAGAAACCTGCTGAGACAGCCGGATGAGATCAGGCTGATGACAGGCGGTGCGCAGACGGAGCAGGAGACCGCGCCCGATGCAGCTGCTTTCAGAGCAGGTGACGTTACAGTGGAGCTTGCGGAAGCCGACGGCAGCCTTGCGGTATTCGTGCAGGCACAGAACACACCGGTTCGGGAGCTTGTGCTTACCTGGAAAGCTATGTTTGGTGGGGCGGGCGAGGTGCTCAGGGGACACCTGGGAACGCGGTTACGGTGATCTGGAATGGAAAAAGGAAGCAGATCATATCGGAATGCCGTGGTACTTTTTCCAGCATGAAGCGGGAAAATGCCTGGCATTTGGTGTAAAGGTGCGTCCATCTGCAATGTGCTGGTGGGAAAAGGACGGTGCGGATGTGAAGCTGCATCTGGACGTGCGCTGCGGGACGTACGGCGTGGAGCTTGGCGGACGGAAGTTGGAAGTTGCAAAGATCGTTATGACATCTTATGCGCTGGAAGAAGCCGATACGCCGGTAGAAGTATTTGAAGCCTGCAGGGCATTTTGCAGCGAGATGTGCGACGATCCCGACTGTAGAGACACCGTGATTTACGGCGGGAACAACTGGTACTATGCCTATGGAAAAAGCTCTGCAAAGGAAATTCTCGGAGACAGCGCATATCTTGCGGAGATGACGGAGGGCATCGAAAAACCGCCCGTTTATGGTGATGGATGACGGCTGGCAGATTGATCACAGCGATTCTTATAACGGAGGTCCCTGGCGGGTTGGCAATGCGGATTACGGGGACATGGGAGAGCTCGCTGCGCAGATGAGGGCAAAAATGTGCGCCCCGGCATCTGGTTCAGACCGCTGTACGATCATTCTGCGGATATTCCGGCAGAGTGGAGACTGGAGCGCAATGCAGAGGTGTTCGATATTTCTGTGCCGGAGGTTCTGGAACATATCGCACAGGATATCAGACAGCTTGGAGACTGGGGATATGAGCTGATCGAACACGATTTTTCGACCTATGATATCTTTGGCTGCTGGGGATTTGAGATGGGGACCAGGCTGACGAATGGCAGCTGGCGCTTCCATGACCATACGAAAACCACGGCAGAGCTGATCGTTCGTTTTTATGAAGTCATTCATGAAGCAGCAAAACGCGAGGATCGTCAGGACGTCCTGATTCTTGGCTGCAACTGTATCGGACATCTGGGCGCAGGGCTGATGCAGGGAAATCGTACCGGAGACGATACAAGCGGTGTAGAATGGGGAAAAGAACCCGGAAAATGGGCATCAACACGCTGGCCTTCCGGATGCTGCAGCAGGGGACGTTTTACGGGGCGGATGCAGACTGCGTCGGAATCACAGAGCATATTGACTGGAACAAGAACCGACAGTGGATGGAAGTGCTTGCAGAAAGCGGGACGCCGTTTTTGTATCGGTAAAACCGGGATTTCTGAACGAGAGTCAGAAGGAAGAGTTAAAAAGAAGCATACAGGAAGGCATCACAGCCGCACCCGGTAGCAGTGCCGCTGGACTGGATGGAGACAAAAACGCCTGAAAAATGGCAGACCTACGCCGGCAGAAGAGAATACAATTTTTAAAAGAAAGAAGCCGCTGCACCAGCAGCATGTATAAAAACCGTGCCGCCGACGATGGAGAGCAGCAGGTTGTGCCTCCATTTGTGGACGACAATGACGAACACGGCACTGATGAGCTCCGGCAGCCCATGAGAACCGGAAAATACAGAGACATTTTAAAACAGTAAACGACGAGCATTGCGATCGAAGCGCTGGGGAGCACTGCGCCGAGGTAGGTAACAACGCGCGGTGTTTCTTTTCCGGCGGGAAACAGGAAAAACGGAAGGGCACGGATCAGAAAAGTGCCGAGGGCGATAATGCCGATTGTGATCACAAGCTGCAGGGGAGTCTGTACGGTCATTTGGAAATCTCCTTTCGAAATAACAAAAGTGCGGCTAAAATGCCAGCCATGGAAAAAAGAGCAGGAAACGGTCAGGGCCAACGACGATCAGGCTGATGGCGGCAAACTGCATCGAACCGGCGTAGATAAACGTACTCATGAGGAACGCCCAGAGGACGGAAAAACCGTTTTCGGCGGTCAGGACGCCGAACGCTGCGCCGAGAAAAAGATAGCCGAGCATGACGGGGACTGTGTAGGGAACAGCAGCCCATAGCGCTTTTCGTTTCATAAAATAGCAACCTCCTAAGTTAGTAGGATAAAATGCGATATCAGTTTAACGCGATACAGTGATCTTGTCAAATGATTCGCAGGAAAGCGATTTTACAAATGGCGCGTGTGAACAGTAAGCCTGTGGGTACGTTCGTTGTAAAATCGCGGAAGCCGGGATGGAATTTCCATAAAAAACGTGCTAAAATTCAAAAAAAGGAACGAGGCGGCATGGAATTATCGCCCGGTAAGGAGGAGAACGATGTCAGAAGAAAAAAGGGAATTGCGGATGCAGAAAACGGCGGAACGACAGAGACGATGGCGGATTATGCAAGGGAGCTGGAAGCTTCTTTCCGTACAATCCGGGAGGGTGATGTGATTTCCGGAACCGTCATTGACGTGCGGGAAACCGGCGTAACGCTGGATCTCGGTTACTATGCGCCTGCGGTTATTAAAACAGAGGACTTGAGCAGGAACCCGTCGTTTTCCGTGCTGGCGGATATCCATGTCGGAGATACGCTGGAAGGGACTGTTGTCAAAAGAGACGATGGAGCCGGCAATATCCAGATGTCCTGCGTAGAAGCAGCAGAGACACTCGGCTGGGACAGACTCAAACAGTATCAGGAAGAAAAGACGATTCTCAAGATAAAGGTAAGCGAAAGCGTCAATCAGGGCGTAACTGCTTATGTGGAAGGAATCCGCGGATTTATCCCGGCGTCCCAGCTGGCACTGGATTATGTGGAGGATACGACGGAGTTTGTCGGGAAAACGCTGGAAGTGCGCGTGATTACGGTGGATTCAGACCGCCAGAAGCTTGTGTTGTCCGCAAAGGACGTCCTGAAAGAAAAAGGAAGCGGAGCGCCTGAACCATAAAATTTCCATGATCGTGCCTGGTACAGTTGTAGAGGGACGCGTGGAAAGCCTGATGCCATACGGTGCATGTGTGGATCTTGGCGATGGATTAAGTGGTTTGGTACACATTTCCCAGATCAGCCAGAAGCGCCTGAAAAAGCCTTCAGAGGTACTGACAGTCGGAGATACCGTGCGGGCAGTTGTTTTAAATACGAAGGACAACCGGATCAGCCTGAGCATCAAGGCCGCAGCCGAGAGCGCAGAGCCGGACGAGCTGGAAGAAAAACAGGCGGAAGAGTACAGCTCGAATGAGGCGGTCGGAACTCGCTGGGCGACCTGCTGAAGGGGTTAAAGCTGTGAGCCAGCCGTTGACAGGCCAGGCCTTTTGTGCTACTGTAAACGTATGAAGCTGCGGTCAGATGCGGCGGCAGCCGGATATTGAAAAAAGAGAATGCAAAGACGGAGAGAGTACATCCGGGGAAGCTTTACAGAGAGGACTTTTTGAATGCAGCCCGATACAGGCGGCAGGAAGCTGAGAGAAGTCGGGAAGAAGCGGATGGAACATGCTCCCGAGCGGCGCACCGAACCGGAGAGGTAAGGCTGCGACAGGTCCGCCTGTTATAGCGGAAGGGTCTTGCACCAAATGGCGCAGCACCCGATAAGATATACTTTGTGAGAAGTATATGAACAGAAGTACCGCGAACGATTCGCCTTCTTGTTGTGGCTTTTTAGCTGCAATGAGGAGGCGATTTTTTATTCATGACAATAGAATGCTCGCAGAGCGTGCATTCTATTGTTGCGACATTAAGGAGGAAGTATGAGCAAAGGAAAATTTTACATGACAACTGCCATTGCGTATGCATCGGGCAAACCGCATATCGGCAATACCTATGAAGCAGTTTTGGCAGACAGCATCGCGCGGTTTAAGAGAAAAGACGGATATGATGTCTTTTTCCAGACCGGAACAGACGAGCATGGACAGAAAATTGAATTAAAGGCAGCGGAAGCGGGCGTAACACCTCAGGAATACGTAGATAAGGCTTCCGCAGAAATCAAGAGAATCTGGGATCTGATGGGTACTTCTTATGACAAGTTCATCCGTACGACAGAACCGGATCACGAAAACAGGTACAGAAAATTTTCAAGCGCCTGTATGATCAGGGCGATATTTACAAAGGCTCTTATGAAGGAATGTACTGTACGCCATGTGAATCCTTCTGGACACAGTCCCAGTTAAAGGACGGAAAATGTCCGGACTGCGGCAGAGAAGTGAAACCTGCAAAGGAAGAAGCATATTTCTTCAGAATGAGCAAATATGCGCAGCGCCTGATCGACCATATCAACAGCCATCCGGAATTTATCCAGCCGGTATCCCGCAAAAACGAGATGATGAACAATTTCCTGCTTCCCGGACTGCAGGATCTGTGCGTTTCCAGAACCTCTTTCAAATGGGGTATCCCGGTTGATTTCGATGAGAAACACGTTGTTTATGTATGGTTGGATGCGTTGACCAACTATATTACCGGTATCGGCTACGATGCGGAAGGCAACAGCAGCGAGCAGTATAAAAAGCTCTGGCCAGCTGATCTGCATCTGATCGGAAAAGATATCATCCGCTTCCATACAATTTACTGGCCGATTTTCCTGATGGCATTGAATGAGCCCCTGCCCAAGCAGGTATTCGGTCATCCCTGGCTGCTGCAGGGGTGATGGCAAGATGAGCAAGTCCAAAGGAAACGTGCTGTATGCGGATGATCTGGTAGATTTCTTCGGCGTGGACGCAGTTCGCTATTTCGTACTGCATGAGATGCCGTTTGAGAACGACGGCGTAATCAGCTGGGAGCTGATGGTGGAACGGTTAAATTCCGATCTCGCCAATACGCTGGGCAACCTGGTAAATCGTACGATTTCCATGAGCAACAAGTATTTCGGCGGCGTTGTAGCGGATAGGGGCGCAGCAGAGGCAGTTGATGAGGATCTGAAAGCAGTTGTAACCCAACCTACGATAAGGTTGCGGCAAAGATGGAAGGCTGGAGAGTCGCAGACGCGATCACCGATATTTTACGCTGTTCAAGCGCTGCAACAAATATATCGACGAGACAGAGCCGTGGGTGCTGGCAAAAGACCCTGCAAAAGCAGACCGTCTTGCTACCGTATTGTATAACCTGACAGAGAGCATTGTAATCGGTGCGTCCCTGCTGGAGCCTTATATGCCGGGCACTGCGGAAAAGATCGCAGTCCAGCTCAATACTTCCCTGCGCAGCTTCGAAGAATGCACGACCTTCGGCGGCTATATATCCGGCAGCAAAGTTACAGAAAAACCGGAAATCCTGTTCGCAAGACTGGATGTAAAGGAAGTTCTGGAAAAGGCAGCAGCGATGTTTGAGGCGCGTAAGGCACTGACGGAAGAGGCTGAGGAAGAAAAAAGAAGAGGACGTGATGGAGCTGACGAAAAGCCGGAGATCACCTTTGAAGAGTTCGAAAAGATGCAGTTCGCGGTTGGCGAAATCATCAAATGCGAACCGGTTCCGAAGTCCAAAAAGCTTCTCTGCTCCCAGGTAAAAATCGGAAAAGAAGTAAAACAGATCGTTTCCGGAATCCGCGCACATTACACGGCGGAAGAGATGGTAGGCAAAAAGGTTATGGTTTTAGTGAACTTAAAGCCTGCAAAGCTGGCCGGAGTTTTGTCGGAAGGCATGCTGCTGTGCGCAGAGGATGCCGAAGGCAATCTTGCGCTGGTAACACCGGAGAAAAATATGCCTGCCGGAGCAGAGATCTGCTGACGGTTAGAGTTGACCGGAACTTTATATAATGTTAATATAAAAATGTGAGGGCCGCAGAAGAAAAATTTGCTGTGAAAAAGCAGCAGGATTTTTTTCTTGCTGCGGCTCTGTCTGTAAACGGAGGCATGCGGCTGTTTCCGGAAAAAGAGGGAAAACGAAACGGGGGGAACGGGATATGAAAAAAAGAAGAAATTTTTTTCCTGTCAAGAGATGGTAAAACGAAGATTCATGCAGTAAAATGGATACCGGAGGGTAAACCGGTCTGTATCCTGCAGATCGTGCACGGTATGGCGGAATATATCGAACGATATGAGCGTCTGGCCTCCGTGCTGACCAGGCAGGGGATTCTGGTGACCGGGGAGGATCATCTGGGACACGGAAAGAGCGTCGGGGAAAACGGGATCTACGGCTATTTCTGCGCGCATGATCCGGCGACGGTGGTAGTTCGGGATGTTCATCGTCTCAAAAAAATAGTGCAGGAGCAGTACCCCGGTGTTCCGTATCTGTTATTGGGACATAGCATGGGATCTTTCATCCTCCGCAATTACCTGAGCCGTTACGGCAGCGGAATTGACGGAGCGATCGTGATGGGAACCGGTATGCAGCCGAAGGCGGTTTTAAATGCAGCCAAAGCGGTGACGAAGCTTCAGAAGGCTTTTTTAGGGGATACGCATGTGAGCCGTCTATTGGACAAAATGGCATTTGGAAGCTATCAGAAAAAGATTACAGACGGTGTTGGGAGTATGGATTGGCTGTCCCGGGACAAAAAAGAGGTTCAAAAATATCTGGATGATCCACGGTGCGGCTTTGTCTTTACAGTCAACGGGTTTGAGACGCTGTTTGAACTGATCGGCAGGCTTCACGACCCGGAAAGCATTCATAAAATTCCCAAAGAGCTTCCGGTGCTGTTTGTCGCAGGACAGGAGGATCCGGTCGGCAGCTATGGCAAAGCGGTTCTGGAGGTTGCAGAAAGCTTTCAAAACAGCGGGATGACGCAGGTGGAGTGCAAATTATATCCCGGTATGCGCCACGAGCTGGTCAATGAAATTGGCCGGGAAGAGGTGGATGCAGACCTTTTAAAATGGATTTTAAATACAGCCCGGGTGGCTGGACAGAGTTTTTAGAAAATGCAGTTTTAGGTTTCATTTGTCGCTTAAGCGGCAGAATGCGAGGAGAATATGAAGAAAACAGGGATTGCAGCAATGATGTTATCGACGGCGATTGCAGTATCCGGCATCACTGTACCGGTCTGTGCAGCACCGGGACAGACGGCGGAGAGCGCGCAGATGCAGGAACAGCCGCAGACAGAGACAGAGCCTGCCAAATCCATCAGCGATGAGGATTTTGCAAAGCTGCTGGATTTTGTAAAAGAAAAGTGGGACGCAGGCGAGCTGGATAACGCAGAGGATATCAAAGCTGCGATCAGCGAGGGAGAAAAGGAGTTCGGCGTTTCCCTTGACGAGAGCACGAGAACGACGCTTGCTTCTGCGTTGCAGCAGTTAAACGGGATCGGCTTAAACCATGAGACAGTCATTGCGCTTGCACAGAAAATGTATGAAAGCTACGGTGATACGCTGGTAGAAAACCTTTCGGATGCGCTGCAGGAGCAGCTTGCAGGTCCTTCTCGGCGAGACGATTCAGGAACAGCTGATCGAACCTGCAAAAGAGACTGTGATGGAGACTGCCAAAGCGATTGCAGCTAACACAGCGCAGCATTTCTGGCAGGACCTGAAGCAGAGCGTGATCGATTTCCTGAACCATGTTTTCCAGAAAGGAAAAACTGACGCCAGATTTTCCTGATATAGACAGCTAAAAATGATCTAAAACCGCACGAACGGTTTTTGATAAATTTTGACAACAAGAGAAGAGAGGAATGTATGAATGAAGCTTTTTAACCTGGACAGCCCGGTCATGGTCTTTTTGAGCAAGGTTGCCAACCTGATGATCCTGAACGTGCTGACAATCATCTGCTGTATTCCGATTTTTACGGCAGGAGCGGCGATTACGGCACTGTCTTATGTGAAGATCAAAATGCAGAGAGGCGCTGACCCGTATATCATAAAAGGATATTTTAAGTCCTTTAAAGAGAATTTTAAGCAGGCGACGATCATCTGGCTGATCATGCTCGTTATCCTTGCGATCATCGCAGTGGACTGGAGGGTGACACTGGTGATGATGACAGGAAACAGTGCAAAGATCATGAAAACGGTGCTGTTTATCGTATCCTTCCTCCTGCTGCTGACCGGCCTTTATATTTTCCCGGTTTTGTCCAGATTTGACAACACTGTAAAAAATACCTTCCGGAACGCGTTCCTGATCAGCTTTATGAACCTGCCCAAGAGCGTCCTGATCGTGATCATCCATCTGATTCCGGTTGCTTTATTACTGGTAACGATCCAGGCTCTGCCGTTTCTGTTCCTTCTTGGAGTCCCGGCAGTCGCATATTTCAGCAGTCTGCTGTATGTCGGGATCTTCAAACGCTTTGAGCCTGAAGAACAGGTACAGGATGGCGAGAACCTGGCTACCCCTGTCCTTTATCGTAGAGGAAGAACAGGCAAAACAGGCGGCACTGGAAGCGGAAGCAGCGGCAAAAACAGCAGAATCCGCAGAAAACAAGACAGAAACAGATGCTGTTGAAACCGAAAATCAGATTTAACCAGACAGTGCTTTGGCAAAGTGCATAGATAGAAACGATACGTTTTGTTCAAAACGCCGATGAGCTTTTGGAGTTAAAATCTTTTTGGCAGATTCCACAAGCATCTCCAAAAAGTTTGTGGAATACTGGTATAGCCAAAATCGGGCATTTTCGGTATACTAGATCTAGATTCAATCGAGAAAGCTCGAGATTAAATTTTCAGGGAGGCAAAATAATGGCAAGCTTATCTTTAAAGAACATTTGCAAAGTGTACCCCAATGGTTTTGAGGCTGTTAAAAACTTCAACCTCGAGATCGCAGATAAAGAGTTTATCATTTTCGTAGGCCCTTCAGGTTGTGGTAAGTCCACTACCCTTCGTATGATCGCTGGTCTGGAAGATATCTCTTCCGGTGAACTGAAGATCGGTGACAGAGTGGTTAACGATGTAGAGCCTAAGGACAGAGATATCGCGATGGTATTCCAGAACTACGCTCTGTATCCTCATATGACCGTATATGATAACATGGCATTCGGTCTGAAATTAAGAAAAGTTCCGAAGGACGAAATCGACAAGATGGTTAAAGAAGCTGCAAAGATCCTGGATCTGACTCAGCTGCTTGATCGTAAGCCGAAGGCTCTGTCCGGTGGTCAGAGACAGCGTGTTGCGATGGGACGTGCTATCGTTCGTAACCCTAAGGTATTCCTGATGGACGAGCCTCTGTCCAACCTGGATGCTAAGTTGCGTGTACAGATGCGTATCGAGATCGCTAAGCTGCATCAGAGACTGGGCACCACCATCATCTATGTAACACATGACCAGACCGAGGCTATGACACTGGTACCAGAATCGTTGTTATGAAAGACGGTGTGATCCAGCAGGTAGATTCTCCACAGAATCTGTATGAGAAGCCTCAGAACCTGTTCGTAGCAGGATTCATGGGATCTCCTCAGATGAACTTCCTGGATGCAGTTGTAAGAATCAACGGCACTGCAGTAACTCTGGAAGTAGCTGGTCAGTCCATCCCGCTTCCTCCTGCAAAGGCTAAGAAGCTGATTGATGGCGGTTACAACGGAAAGACTGTTGTTATGGGTATCCGTCCTGAAGACGTTTACGATTCCGAGATGTTCATTGAGACCGCTAAATGCGTATTCTCTTCTACTATCAAGGTTTACGAACTGCTTGGTGCTGAAGTATTCCTGTATTTCGATCTGGGCGAGTTCGCGATGACCGCAAGAGTAGATCCTCGTTCCAATGCAAGACCTGGCGACACTGTTAGATTTGCATTCGATGTTGAGAAGATCCACGTATTCGACAAAGAGACCGAGCAGGTTATTACCAACTAATCAAGAACATAGCAAAGAGCCATTGCGAAATGCAATGGCTCTTTTTGAATTCTACAGTTCACTCGTGCCTTTTTATGAGCAAAAAAGGAGCTGCGAAGCAGCGGAAAGCATCGAAGATGCGGTTCATGACAATAGAATGTTCGCGAAGCGTACATTCTATTGTATTGCGAATGGCGCGTGTGAACTGTATCGTTTTAGAATGTATCCGTCAGGTTATCACTCAGGTCCACTCGGCAGCGATCCGGTAGGCTTCCTCGACGCAGGAATCCCACATGGAGGCAGGATCATGGCAGTCGGAGCCGATCAGGACGGGAATGGAGGTTTTGGCGACTTTTTCCAGAAGTTAGGGTATGGATAAGGCCAGCGGCGGTCGTTTCCTAAGAGTTGGATGCCTTTTGCGAATGCCGTTGGCATTTAATTCCAAAACAGTTCCGGTCTGGATAGCGGCATTTAGGATGATATCACAGGCCTCCTCGCAGTTGTCATCCCAGGAATAGGGATTGTTGAAAATACATCGGGATGGGCGAGAATCGGGAAGTAGCCGGTTTCCAGCGCTTCTTTGACGGAACGGGCATATTTGATATATCCGCGTACCGATTTTTTCAGGAGTCGAGAAGGCAGAAATGTAAAGGGAACCTGTCGTCATCCTGGTAATAATGTTTGACCCAGCAGCAGATAATCCAGCTTTTTTTTTTGAATAAAAAGGAATAATAATCGAGGCTGTCGGGGCAGTATTCAATTTCCAGTCCTTTCAGGATCGGGAAAAGAAACGGTCGGGCGCAGTGCATCGATACATGTCAGATATTCGTCGAGGTCTGCATAGGGCATGCGGAAGTCGAAGCGGTTGTCCGGAAACGGACCGTGGTCGCTGAAGCCGAGGACGTCAAGGCCTGCATCCAGGGCGGCTTTACATAATCTGCGTCTGTACCATTGGCGTGCATACAGCGTTTCGTGTGTGTATGGTAATTTGTTTTTTCATCAGAAACCTCCGTGATTTTGGGAAAGCTGTGTAGACAGTAATGTCCTGCTACATTATAATGAATAGCAGGAAAAAGAACAAGTCGAAAAGGAGAAACAAATGAACCCTTCCGCAATTTTAAAACTAATGAGTGCAAAGGCAGCGTTTACAAAAAATCATCCCAAATTCAGCGCTTTTTTGTAAAGCGGCCCTTTCCAGACCGATCGAGCCGGGAACGATAATCGAAATTTCCCTGCAGCGTCGGGTGAGGAACCGATGATGGCGAACATCAAAGTGCAGCAGGAGGATCTGGATCTTCTGGAAAGCCTGAAAGGACTTTCGGAGTAAAGCTGGAAGTCGGCGGAAAAGGGTGAACCGACGATGGAAAAGGATGGGCAGAAGGCTGCATCGATCCGTCGGAACAAAAAAAACTTGCACAAAAATGCCGATGTTTTATTATAATTGATAAGAAGTTTGTGACTTTTTGACGAAAATGCAGAATGAGAGGAACGGATATGATTTCAAATCAGATCATTCAGACGAGTATCGATGAATTGAAAACAATTACCAAGGTCGATATTTATGTGTTCGACCTGGATGGCATAAAGGTGGCTGCAACGACTGAGGATATTGAATTTCCCGTGAAATTATTACGGATTTGCCGCATCTCCGGCAGATAGCCAGGTGGTCGGCGGATATCACTTTCTGAAGGTGCTGGACGATAGCGAGGTGGCATATGTCCTAGCATCGCGCAGCAACAATGACGACGCTTATATGGTCGGCAAGATTGCGGTCAGCCAGATTCAGAATCTGATTATTGCTTATAAGGAACGGTTTGACGGAACAATTTCTTCCAGAATCTGATTCTGGACAACCTACTTCTGGTAGATATCTATAACCGGGCACAGAAGCTTCATATTGAAGTGGAGGGACCGAGAATCGTATATCTGGTTGAGACGAGACTGGAAAAAGACAGCAGCGGCATGGAGCTGTTACGAAGCCTGTTCAGCAGCCAGAACGGTGACTATATTACCGCAGTGGATGAAAAGAATATTATCCTGATCAAAGCGGTGGAGCGCGATGCTTCCCCGGAATCCCTGGAGCTGGTCGCGAATACGATCGTCGATATGATGAACAGCGAAGCGATGCTCAAGGTGCGCGTTTCCTACGGTACGGTCGTGCAGGAGCTGAGAGAGGTTTCCAAATCTTATAAAGAAGCGACGATGGCGATGGATGTTGGCAGAATTTTCTATGCGGAAAAAATATCATCGCATATTCTACGCTGGGAATCGGACGTCTGATCTACCAGCTGCCCGTCAATCTGTGCCGGATTTTCATCGAAGAGATTTTCGGTGGCAATCAGGTTTACGATCTGGATGAAGAGACGCTGACAACGATCAACAAATTTTTCGAGAACAACTTAAATGTGTCCGAGACGAGCAGACAGCTCTTCATACACAGAAATACGCTTGTATACAGGATTGAAAAGCTGCAGAAAGCGACAGGGCTGGATATCAGAACCTTTGAGGACGCGATGACCTTTAAGATTGCGATGATGGTCGTCAACTATATGAAGTATCTGGATACACTGGAATATTGATAAAAGGGGAAATACCGATGGAGTTTCAGGATCGGAATGCAGGGGAGGAGGAATTTTCTCAGGCAATTATTGAAAATCTCTTTCTGTTAAAGGACGGCAGCGTAGTGATGGGTTGTCATGTGGTGTGCGGTACGGTGCACCGCGGAGACCGTTTTATTATGTAGACTGTGTTGGCCGGGAGTGTTTTGCAGTAACTGTTGCAGATATCGCGGTGCCGAAGGTCGGCAGTGTGGAAAAAGGTCAGCGCCGGGGAAGAAAAATGCGAGACAGGCGGCGATAAAGGTTGCAGAGCGCGTGATCGGCAAGGTACATCCGGGGCATATGCTGCAGAGCGAGCCGGAAGAGGTTATTTATAAAGAAGCGCCTGGTTGGGATGCGATTACCGAATGCTTTGAAAAGCGTTATCCGGATCAGAAGATTCCGGCACATTTCGGCTGTTATGCGAGCTACAAGCCGGATGAAATGGGGCCGCTGGACGGGATCAGCGTTTATAACGGCGGGGACTATTTCCATTTTGTAACCTATGGTCTTTCTGAACTGTACGAGAAGCAGAACGGCAACCCGGAGCGGAGCGGATACGGGTTTGAGCTGACGCTGAAGCTGAAAAAAGAAGGACTGGAAAATCCTGCTCTGGAGGTTCGTCATATATGCAGTCTGCTTCAGATGATTGCGGGCATCACGGTCAACAACGGACATCAGTTCACGCCCGGGCAGTTCCTGGCGATGGGGGCAGCAGAGAGGTCTGGATGCCGCATCGAAATCTGCGATCACCGGATTTATCACCAAGGAGGATGATATCGGAACAGTGGAATCTCCCTTCGGCAAGGTGCAGCTGGTGCAGCTGATCGGTGTAAAAGCGGAAGAAATCGAGCAGATGAAGAACAAGACGATGACTCCTGCACAGCTGGCAGAGATTTTAAAAGACGGTTTGACTGACTACAAGAGATAAGCTGTTTTCGAAGAAAAGCAAGGAAAGAGAAGGAAAAATGAAATTTCAGATTGTGAGCGACAGCTCCTGTGATCTGCCGAAAGAGCGTGCGCAGGAATTGGGAGTTGATATTGTTCCGTTTTATGTTTCTTTTGAAGAAGAAAAACTATATGAAAGAGGGCGTCGATATCAGCGTAGAGGATTTCTACCAGATGATGGCGGATCGGGCAGGAACATTCCCCAAGACTTCAATGCCTTCGGTTCAGGATTATGTCGATGTGTTTGAAAAGTATGTAAAAGACGGTGTGCCGGTTCTGTGCATCTGCTTAAATGCAGCATTTTTCCGGCTCTATTCAGTCGGCGATGAATGCGAAAAGCCAGATTCTGGAGGACTATCCGGAAGCACAGATCGAGGTTGTGGATTCGGAAGAAGTGACGGCATTACAGGGGATGTTTGTTGAGGAAGCCTGCAGACTGCGCGGAGCGGAGCTGGATCTGAAGGAAACGGTGAAGCTTCTGGAAGAGATCCGTCCGACCGGCAGAATCTTTTTACAACGAACGATCTGGATTATCTGCAGCATGGCGGCAGAATTGGCAGAGCGGCGGCGACAATCGGCAATGTATTAAAGATCAAGCCGATGATCGAATATGTCAATAAAGAGCTGGTCTCAGCAGGTGTCAGCAGAGGAAGAAAAAAAATCGCTGCAGTCTGTGATCGATAAGGCGAAGGCTTATATTGAGGCGGACCATATTGATTTAAAAGAGTACCGGATAGGTCTGGAATGCGGACTGGACAAAGAAGAATTCCGTAAATTTGAAGAACAGGTGAAGGCTGCGTTTAGGGACTATGAAGGAGAGATCAAACGATTTGAAGTCTTTCATGTAGGTGCGACGATCGGTGTCCATACCGGCCCGTACCCGACAGGTATCGCATTATTAAAGCGCTGCCGTTACTGATGCAGCTTTTATCTGGAGGTTGAGATGGCGGATTCCAACATTACCAAAAATGCACTGGCCGTATCGATGAAGAAGCTGATGGAGAAAAAAGCCTTTTTCCAAAATCAGCGTAGGAGATATCTGCGAGGATTGCGGCATGAACCGGAAAAAGCTTTTATTATCATTTCCGGGACAAATATGACCTGGTAAACTGGATTTTTATGTGGATTTTATTGAGCGGATGGACTGGAGCAGCTGCCGCAATGAGTGGGATATGCTGGAAGCACTCTGCAGCCATTTTTACAGGGAGCGTCTGTTTTATCAGAACGCGCTTCAGGTAGAAGGACAGAATTCTTTCCGGGAATATTTCTGTGGAATGCTTCGTCCGGTTTTGATGCTCCTGACACAGAATCTGGTGGAAGAGGGGCGGAAAAAGGAGTTCTATATTGCTTTTTTTCTGTGCGAGGGCGTTTTGGGAGAGCTGGTCTACTGGCTGCGCGAGGGAAGTAAGATTACACCGGAGGAGTTTGTAGAGGATTTACATGATATTTCTCTGGGTCTTGCCCGGAAAATCATTGCGGAGGAAGCCGGCACGCAGAATGTGATTCCGATTTTGCAGAATAAAGAAGTTTAAAGATGGGAAAAGAAAAGTGTATGGACTGTGGTTTCTTGGGAAAACCAACAGAGCATACACTTTTTTGATGAAAAGGTAAATCTGCGCTTTCGTAAAAGCAGCGGAGCGTGCATTCTATTGTTTCACAGGTTTTTCCGGGACGATATCAAAAGCTGCTGGATCCGGGCAACGTCAGCGTCCAGATGAATGAGAAGCGCAGGATACGTCTGGTGGAGACGGGCGTCTAAAATGGCATTGTCGACAAGAAGCCGGTTATCCTGCGTTGTATCGGCAGCAGCCAGGAAGAAGAGCAGAGGGCTGCCCCAGGAAAGCATCTCGGAAATCTGTGAGTCGGAGATCCTTTCAGCCGCGTTTGTATTGTCGTATGTGCGGCAGACACCGTAGATACGCTGGCGTGCATTCAAAAGGTCGACAAGCTGACGGCTCTGCAGGGAGCCGAACGGAACCAGAAATGCGAGGTTGTCGCAGCTGCAGGTGAGTTCCAGAAGGTCGTCCGAGTAGGTGCAGTCGGTATCCATGAAGTCGAGGAAAAAGCTGCAGTCAGGAAATTCGCGGATAAGCCCAAGCTGTCTGGTGTCTGTGGTAATGCTCTGGGCAGGCATATGGAGACGGAACGCGTAGGTATCCATTTTTCAGGGCGGCGGAGAGCTGCTCTTTTAACTGGGAGGCAGAGCTTTCCGGAGAAAGGGAGATCTCTGCAAGCCAGTGCGGATAGTCTTTTCAGCGGTGATCTGACGGCCGGGAAGCGCCGCAGGTCCAGGAATTATAGCCGATATTGATGCCGAGCGTCTTGAGGGAGTCGGTATCGACGGAAGAAACCAGTTGCTTTAGCATTTCATAATAAGGACCGTCTTCGTTGAGCAGCAATCTCTGGAAGAGGGAAAAAGCTCTTCCTGAAAACGTCCCTTGGCAAACTGACGTCCGAGGTCAGCCAGACGACGGATACTTCTGTATGGATCTTCTTTTATATTTTTGAGGCACTGGCTGACTGCAAAATCGATCAGGCCGCGGGTAATGTCATTTTTCGTCATAACCTCCTTTGACTGGTTGTAAGTTTATAAATAGACAAAAATCAGTTTTTTTTTTTTCTATTTTAACATACTTATAGCTTACATGAGAACATAAAATAAAAAATGGACAGATATTTTGAACTGTCCGAAAGTGAGACATTCAAAATGGTCTGTCCTTTTCCCGTGTCAATGGAATGCGCCGGCAGGTCAGCCAATGACTTTCCAATGTTTGTCGGCGTGGTTTAAAACCTCGCAGCCGTCAGCAGTGACTAACACAAGGTCTTCTACACGAACACCAAATTTGCCGGGCAGATAGACGCCGGGTTCGATAGAGAAGGTCATACCCTCCTCAACTTCTGCCGGATTGCCCTGGCTGACGTCGCCGGCTTCATGGGCCTGCATGCCGATGGAGTGTCCGAGGCGATGCGTGAAATATTCGCCGTATCCTGCTTCGGAGATCACGTCCCGCGCCGCCTTGTCCAGATCGCAGAAACGCACGCCTGGACGAATCAGGCTTTCCGCTTTTTCGTTGGCGCTGCGGACGAGGTCGTGGATCGCAGCGTAGTCGGGATCGGCCGTTTCGCAGAAAAAGGTACGGGTCATATCGGACAGTAGCCCTCTTTTCACAGCCCATATCGATAACGATGCCGTCGCCGGGCTTTAATACGGTGTCGTCAGGCTCGTGGTGCGGGTCAGCAGCGTTTGCACCGAACGAAACTATGGTGGAAAAGCTTTCTATACATCCGGCTTCTTTATAGAGAGAGCGGATATAATCTGCACATTCCAGCTCGGTCATGCCTGCTTTGATGTGGGCGGCAGCTTTTCGATGCAGACATCGTTTAAAAGGGACGCCTCACGCATTTTCTGACGCTCATATTCGTCCTTGATTGCGCGCTCGCCGTCGATGCAGGAGGATGCGTTTACATAGCGGACATTGGGATGATGCTCCATCAGGGCGAGCAGGAAACGTGCGGGCCAGTTTTTGTCGATACCCATGTCTACGTTGCCGTCCACCAGCCCCGCGATAACGGCAACGCCGTCGTCTGTGTCGGAAAACCAGGTTTTCGGGATGTCGATATCCGGGACAACAAAAGATTATTTAAGAAAAAGCGATGCTTTCCGTCAGTGCGCAGGTACAGCGCATAGAGACGTTCGTAAGGGTCAACCCATACGCCGGTCAGATAGCGGATGCTCAAAGGATCGCTGACGATCATCTGAGTCAGCCCACTTTTGGTTAAGCGGGAGGAGACATGCTCCCGCCGTGTTTTATACATCTGTTCCATGGAAAAAATCTCCTTTCATGATAAGGAATGCGCCAGGGGGGCGCTGCGCATTTATCATAATCCTTTCGGATAGCGGATGACAAGGTATTTTGCAGAGAAAATTTGTTACAGTTTACTCGTACTCTTCTGAGTTCAGATTCCGTGCTTGCACGAAAATCTGAACTCAGAAGGGTACGAAGGGAGCGCTATTTTATGAGCAAAAAGAGCTGCAAAGCAGCGGAAAGCATCGAAGATGCGCTTCTGCGAATGGCGCGAGTGAACAGTAACAAAATTCATTACAGTTCACTTGTACCATTTGTGTATAAAATCGACGGAAACCGGAAACGCTGTAAATGGCTGGCAGACAGTTCAAACGATAGGGTCGTTTCATGACTATGTCATTGCATTATATGACTATGTCATGCCTGCCATGTTATCTGAAAGGAGGCTGAAAAATGAGCAAGACACTGGATTATATCGCATTGATCGTCGTCTTTATTGGAGCTGTCAACTGGGGACTGATCGGATTGTTCCGGCTGGATCTGGTTCGGCTGATCTTTGGAGATATGACGTGGATCAGTCGGATTATTTATGTGCTGGTCGGAATCTGCGGCATCTATTTGCTGACATTTCTGGGTAGGGTCGACCAGGAGGCGTAAGCCGTCAAAAAGTAGTCCGAACGCAGTTTCGGGGCGCTTTATCGGTATGACAGGAAACAACGTTTCGGCGGTTCATTTCGTACCTGGGCATTGCAGTGTTCAGGTGCGGATGAACTGTACAGTTCACTCGCACCATTCGCGGTGACGGAACGGTTGAATCTAAAACGCAGACATAGTAAAATAAGAATGATACCAGGGTCAAAGCCCCCGACTTGATGCCTACGGATTGTTTCGTGCTGCGCACTTCCACAATCCTGCCCGATAGTCGCATATCGTGGGATTATCATCCCACTTTTATGCTCCTATCGGGGCGGGTCCAAGGTCTTTCACCCACCTATGAGCAAGCTCATGTGGGCTTAGACCTTTGACCCGGCATGGCATCGTAAGAATACAGGGATTGCCTGGTGCAATAAAATCTGCAGGGAAAAGCAGGAGGACAGGAATGGGAGAGACAAAGGAAGAAAAAACGGGGACAATTTCAGCGTTTGGAAGGAGAAATTGCAGAAGAATCCAAACGGCTGGCGATCGCAATCGGGGGCGCGGCAATTTATTCAGCGGGCGTCAATTTGTTTATCGTACCGGCAGGATTGTACAGTGGAGGCATTATGGGTTTTGCCCAGATTGTACGAACGATTTTGGTCAGTTATCTGCATCTGCCGATTCAGAATTTTGATATCGCGGGTCTGATTTATTATGCGATCAATATTCCGGTGCTTCTGCTTGGTATGAAAGATATTGGAAAACAGTTTTTCGTAAAAACGATTTGCTGTCTCTGACAGCGGTGACGATATTTTTGTCGTTTATCCCGATTCCGACGGAGACGCTTTTACATAATGACATTCTGGGCAGCACGGTGACGGTGCCTGATGTGCGGCTTCGGCATGGGAACGGCGCTTCGGATGGGGGCATCGCTGGGCGGAACGGATATTATTGCGCTGCTTTTGATCAAATGGAAGAAAAATATCAGCGTCGGCAAGGTCAATATCATCACGAACGCTGTACTTTACGGAATCTGCCTGTTCCTGTTTGACGTCAGCACCGTGATTTATTCTCTGATCTACGCGGCGGTCAGCGCGTTTGCGGTCGATCACGAGCATTCACAGAACATTAACGTCGAGGTGCGGATTATCACGAAGCTGGACGACATGGAACTGGAGCAGGAAATCCTGCAGAAGATGGACAGGGGAATTACTCGTCTGGAAAGCACGGGCGCTTACACGAATGAAAAGTCGAACATGCTTTACATTCTCGTGTCCAAGTACGAGGTCGGCCAGCTGAAAAACATTGTGCTCAAATACGATCCGCATGCGTTTATTGTTATGAACGAGGGCGTGACGGTCATCGGACATTATAAAAAGAAGCTGTAAAAAAATGGTAAAAATGGCATCCACGATAGAGTGGATGCCGTTTTTTTTACATAATAAACATGGCGGAGCAAAATAATGTTGAATTTGTACTCCGCCGGAAATCCTGTTTACTGTTTTTACATCTTTCTCTTCATTTTTCGGTTCGCAGGTCAGATGCATGCCGAGCTTTTTGAAGATGCCCTCATCTACAGAGGAAAGCAGGACGGAGGAATGAACCTCGCATCCTTTTAAGAGCGGAACCGCATTCAGGGCGCGGGCAGCGTCCGGGCTGGTGCAGCACTGATGGAAAGTGCGATCAGAATTTCGTCCGTATGAAGACGGGGGTTCTGGCTGCCCAGATAGTTGATCTTGAGGGTCTGGATCGGGTGGATCGCATCCGGAGATACCAGATGGATCTCATGATCGATGCCTGCAAGAATCTTTAAGGCGTTGAGCAGGCAGGCTGCGGATGCGCCGAGCAGGTCGGAGGTCTTGCCGGTCACCAGAGTGCCGTCAGGAAGCTCGATGGCAGCGGCGGGAGCGCCGGTAGCCTCTTCGCGGTTCATGGCAGCAGCGATTACCTTGCGGTCTGCAACGGTAATTCCAGCCTGCTTCATCAGAAGCTCGAGCTTGTACAAAACGGCGGGCGTGGAGTTTCCGCGTTTTAAGTCGCATAAGCAGTTGTAATAACGGCGGATGATTTCCTGTCTGGAGGCTTCCTTGCAGGCCTCATCGTCGATGATACAGTTGCCAGCCATGTTGACGCCCATATCCGTAGGGGACTTGTAAGGACATTCGCCCATGATTTCTTCAAAAATAGCGCTCAGAACAGGGAAAATCTCAACGTCGCGGTTGTAGTTGACGGTGGTAACGCCGTAAGCTTCCAGATGGAACGGGTCGATCATGTTGACGTCGTTTTAAATCAGCGGTAGCAGCCTCATAGGCGAGGTTGACCGGGTGCTTTAACGGCAGGTTCCAGATCGGGAATGTCTCGAACTTAGCGTAGCCGGCGTTGACGCCGCGCAGATGCTCATGATACAGCTGGGAAAGGCAGGTAGCCATTTTGCCGCTGCCGGGTCCGGGTGCGGTTACGACAACGAGCGGACGGCTGGTTTCGATATAATCGTTTTGCCGTAGCCTTCTTCGCTGACGATTTTTTCCACGTTGGTCGGATAACCTTCAATAATATAGTGGATATAGCAACGGATGCCGAGGGTTTCGAGCTTTTTGCGGAACAGGTCCGCAGCGGGCTGACCGGCATACTGTGTGATGACAACGCTTCCGACGTAAAGACCGATATTGCGGAATGCTTCTGTAAGACGCAGCACCTCGAGGTCATAAGTCAGACCGAGATCACGGCGTGTTTTGTTGGTTTCCAGCGCACTGGCGGAGATCGCGATGACGATTTCTGCCTGATCCTTTAACTGGAGCAGCATTTTTAACTTACTGTCCGGCTCGAATCCGGGCAGTACTCTGGCCGCATGATAGTCGTCGAACAGCTTGCCGCCAAATTCCAGATACAGTTTATCCCCGAACATGGAAATTCGTTCGCGGATATGGGCAGACTGCATCTGCAGATATTTTGATTGTCAAAACCGATATTCATAAGAAACTCCCTGTGTAAACTTTAGTGTAGCAGTTATTGAAAAAAATCGTGACGGATTCGTCACGACAAACTCTGACACAATTATATAACGCATTGAAAGAAAAAATCTACCGTTTCCTGAGAAAAAATCTGCAGATATTTCGCGGAAAGGAACTGACGCTTGATTTTACAGGCTTTTTTTCCGCTATGATTCATGACAATAGAATGCTTGCAGAGCGTGTATTCTATTGTTCATGACAATAGAATGCTTGCAGAGCGTGCATTCTATTGTTTGGTGGAAATGATGGCATAGGAATGGAGACAGAATGAAAAAAAGAATTGGAATTTTTCTGGCGGCGCTTCTGCTGCTGTCTAGCTGCGGCAGGGACAGCGGTCGGCTGAAAATGGGTGCTGCGGGACTTGGAGGAACGTATCAGGCATTTTCCGATGCGTTTGCAAAGCTGGAATCGAGACGAACAACAGGGAGATTGAGGTGCGTACGACCGCCGGATCGGCTGCAAACCTCCGGCTTTTATCCCAGAATTATATTCAGCTCGCGCTGTGTCAGGCGGATTTGCTGGAGGATGCCTGGAACAACCGGGCAGTTTCAGGGAACAGAGCCGATCCGTGGATTCAGGGGCTGTAGCGGGCGTTTATGAAGAAGCGTGTCAGATTGTGGTGCGCGCAGACTCTGAAATTTCGACGGTGGAAGAGCTGGAAGGACACAGGGTCAGCATCGGTGAGGAAGAGTCCGGGACGAAGCAGAACGCGCTGCAGATTCTGGCGGCATACGGTCTGAACGAAAAGCTGGTGGAGGAAGTTTCCTGAATTACACAGAGGCTGCGAAGGAGCTGGAAAATGGCACGATCGACGCATTTTTCTGTACGGCAGGAGTGCAGACGGCTGCAATTACGAATCTGGCGCAGCGGACAGGAATCCGGTTCCTGAATGTTGACAGCGCTGCTGCGGCACGTCTGAAAAAGAGCTATCCGGTTTATGACAGCTGTATTATTGCAGCTGGAACCTATCCGGGACAGGAAGAGGATGTTTCGACGGTTGGCGTAAAAGCGGTCTTGTTGGCGAGCGATAGCGTTTCTGCAGAGGTGGTGGAGGAACTGACGGCGCTTTTATTTGAGGAACAGCAGGAGCTGGATTTTGCGCTGCCGGTGGAGCTGATTACGGACGCAGACGCTGCTGTAGCCGGAATTTCGGTTGTTCCACAAAGGTGCCGAGCGGTATTATGAGAGCAGAGGAGAAAAGAGTGAGAATTGAACTGGATATGTATCAGACAATGGCAGTTGCAGTGCTTGCTCTGATGCTTGGAAGATATTTAAGAAAAAAGTGCTGGCTGCTGGAGCGGTTTTGTATTCCTGCGCCGGTAATCGGCGGCGTTATTTTTGCAGTGGCAACATGTATCTGCTATGTGACGGGGATTGCGGAGTTTGTATTTGACGATATTTTAAAAGAAGTATTCATGGTGTTTTTCTTTACCTCGGTAGGCTTTCAGGCAAATCTGAAGGTTCTGAAAAGCGGCGGGAAATCCATGATTATCTTTCTGGGACTGGTAATCGGTCTGATCGTGCTGCAGAACGGAACTGCGGTAGGCCTGGCGAAGTTTTTGCACCTCGATCCGTTGGTCGGCATGTGTACCGGCTCGATTCCGATGGTGGGCGGACACGGTACGGCGGGGGCGTTTGGTCCCGTGCTGGAGGACTTCGGGATTTCCGGGGCAACGACGGTTTGTACGGCGGCAGCGACGTTTGGCCTGGTGGCAGGCAGCGTGATGGGCGGACCGCTCGGCGAACGGCTGGTTGAAAAGCGCGAGCTTTTGAAAACGGCGATTCCTGAGGATGACAGCCTTCTGCTGGAAGAAGATAAAAAACATGAACGCCATGTAAAACAGTATCCGGCTGCATTCTTTCAGCTGGTTCTGGCGATGGGAATCGGAACGATGTTGTCTCAGGTTTTATCGATGACAGGAATGACGTTTCCAATTTATATTGGTGCGATGATCGTAGCCGCCGTGATGCGGAACCTGAGTGAATATACAGGGAAATTTCCTATCTATATGGGAGAAATCAATGGCATCGGTGGTATCAGTCTTTCCATGTTCCTTGGTTTGGCGATGATTACGCTGAAGCTGTGGCAGCTGGCGGAGCTGGCTGTGCCGATGCTCCTGTTGCTGTCAGGACAGGTGCTTTTGATGTTTCTGTACACTTATTTTGTAGTGTTCCGCGTCATGGGAAAAGATTATGATGCGGCGGTTATTTGTTCGGCATATGCGGTTTCGGTATGGGGCTACACCGAATGCGATGGCAAATATGCAGGCAGTGTGTGAAAAATATGTGCCGTCTGTAAAAGGCATATCTGCTGATCCCGATTGTGGGCAGCCTGTTTGCGGATTTTATCAACAGCCTTGTCATTACGCTGTTTATCAATTTCCTGTAAAGCAAGGGGGAGAAATGATGTTTTGGGAAAAAAGAAAAGAAAAAGCGGCAAAATACAAAGTGGAAAATGAAAATTTGGCAGTTCCGGAGATTCACTTAAAAAGGAGATGACGAGGCAGACCCTGCAGAGGTGTGCGGAGAGGATCAGGATATCGTTTATGAAAATGTGGCGGTCCGGAAATCCATATCGGTAAAAAGCGCGTTTGAGCCGTAGAGCAGAATTCTATTTTAGACTTTGCGTATTGATTTATCCTATCGAAATGTCTATAATTATGGTACTATCGTGGCTTCCATGCATGAAGCGGACGAAAAGAAAGGTTAAATCGAATGGATAATAATATGAACCCGTTTAACGGCGGAAATGGAAATGGTTCCGGCAACGGATCCCAGGGGACCGAACGGTTCCGGAGGATCGGGACAGAACAATCCGAGGCGGACGAGCCTGATCCTGTTGGCGATTGCAGCGATTGTGACGTTGGTTTCCATGAGTCTGTTTATGCGGATGATCAATAATGCAACCAATCAGGAAGTCACCTATGGAAAATTTCAGGAGCTGGTAGAAGACGGCAAGGCGGCAGAGGTTACCTGGGATGACGATACGATTTATCTCAAACTGCAGCAGACAAACCAGAAGACACTGTTTTCTGCGATGCCGGAGGTAACCTATTATACCGGTAAGGCACAGTCGGATGATGCATTGACGGCGTACTTAAAAGAATATAAGGTTGCAAGCTACGGCAAGGATGTTCCGGACAGCTCCGGACTGATTTTGACGATGATCCTGACCTATGTGCTTCCGATTGTCGTTATGTGGCTGCTTTTAAGTCTGCTATTTCGGCGGATGGGCGGAGGCGGCCCGATGGGCGTCGGCAAGAGCAACGCAAAGGTTTATGTACAGAAAGAAACCGGAATTACGTTTAAAGATGTAGCAGGCGAGGACGAAGCAAAGGAGTCGCTGCAGGAGGTTGTCGATTTCCTGCACAATCCGCAGCGCTATGTGAAGATCGGCGCAAAGCTGCCAAAGGGCGCACTGTTAGTCGGCCCTCCCGGTACCGGTAAGACGCTTCTGGCAAAGGCAGTAGCCGGAGAGGCGAAGGTTCCGTTCTTTTCGCTGACCGGTTCCGATTTTATCGAGCTGTACGTCGGTGTCGGCGCATCGCGTGTGCGCGACCTGTTTAAAGAAGCGACGAAAAATGCGCCCTGTATCATCTTTATCGATGAGATTGATGCAATCGGCAGAAGCAGAGATTCCAAATACGGCGGCGGAAATGAAGAGCGTGAGCAGACGCTGAACCAGCTGCTTTCTGAGATGGATGGTTTTGATACTTCGAAGGGAATTCTGGTTCTGGGGCGACCAACCGACCGGAGATTCTGGACAAGGCGTTGCTGCGCCCGGGTCGTTTTGACCGCCGGATTATCGTAGATAAGCCCGACTTAAAGGGACGCGTAGAGATCCTCAAGGTGCACGCCAAAGACGTCAAGATGGACGAAACGGTTGATTTCGATGCAATTGCGCTCGCGACGAGCGGCGCGGTTGGCTCTGACCTTGCCAATATGATCAACGAGGCTGCGATCAATGCAGTCAAAGAGGGCAGGGAATATGTCTGCCAGAAGGATCTGTTTGAAGCGGTCGAGCAGGTACTGGTCGGCAAGGAGAAAAAAGACCGGATCATGAGCGCGCAGGAGCGTAAGATCGTATCCTATCATGAAGTAGGTCATGCGCTGATTGCGGCATTGCAGAAAAATTCCGAGCCCGTGCAGAAGATCACGATCGTGCCCCGTACGATGGGGGCTCTTGGCTATGTCATGCATGTGCCGGAAGAGGAAAAGTATTTAAACACAGAGGCGGAAATCCATGATATGCTGGTCGGCTATCTGGGCGGCCGCGCGGCGGAAGAAATTGTATTTGATACGGTAACGACAGGCGCTTCGAACGATATCGAGCAGGCGACCGGTCTGGCACGCTCTATGGTAACCCGTTTCGGTATGAGCAAAAAGTTCGGTTTGATTGGGCTGGAATCCGTAGAAAGCCAGTATCTGGACGGCAGGACGGTTTTAAACTGCTCCGATGCGACGGCGGCTGAGATCGATCAGGAAGTCATGCGTATCCTGAAAGAATGTTATCAGGAAGCACTGGAGCTGCTGTCCGCAAACCGTGAGGTGATGGATCAGCTGGCGGCGCATCTGATTGAAAAAAGAGACGATCACCGGCAAGGAATTCATGCGGATCTACAGACAGGTCAAGGGACTGCCGCAGGAAGAACCGGAGCAGACTGCCGGCGCGCAGATGAAGGCGGCAGAGCAGACTGCAGACGCAGAGAACCCGAGCCAGTCCGATGCAGGAAACAGCTATGGCACAGACACCGAAGCGCAGCCGCAGTCTTCCACGCCGAAGCCATGGGAAGAGTTCGCACGCCAGCAGCAGGAAAGAGAAGACAGCTTTTTCTCGGGAGATACACAGCAGCCGGGAGATGCACAGCAGCCGGCGATCCATCTGACGCCGAACAGAGCCAGGAACAGGATAAGCCCTGGATTCCTCCGACGCCGAAGCCGGAGAATAAAGGACCGGTAGGACGTTTTTCAGGAGCCTCCCTTCCGGACGACGAGAAGAAATAGGAAAGCTTATCGTAAATGCTATACACGAAGTGTTAAGCATGGCGGCAGAACCGGAGTGAAAGAACGTTTGTCAGGGACTATGGAAACATAGTCCCTGCTGTATAGAAGGGGAGAACGCGACATGTTTGTAATAGAAGAAGAGCTGAAAAAACTGCCGCAGAAGCCCGGCGTGTACCTGATGCACGACGCGCAGGACAATATCATTTATGTCGGCAAGGCGATTCGCCTGCGCAGCAGCAGTGCAGTCGTATTTCCGTGAGAAAATTAACCGCGGACCACAGATTGAAAAGATGGTAACGCAGATAGCCCGGTTTGAATATATTGTGACGGATTCGAGCTGGAAGCCCTGGTTCTGAAAACAATCTGATCAAGGAACACAATCCGAAATACAACACACATGCTCAAGGATGATAAAACCTATCCATATATTAAGGTCACAGTCGGGGAGGCATATCCGCGCGTGCAGTTTTCCAGACTGATGAAAAAGGACAAATCGAAGTATTTCGGGCCGTTTACCTCTGCGGCGGCGGTCAAGGATACGATCGAGCTATTAAATAAGCTGTTCAAACTGCGTACCTGTAACCGGGTACTGCCGCGGGACTGTGGGTTGGAACGCCCGTGCTTAAATTATCACATCGGGCAGTGTATGGCGTCCGTGTCAGGATTATGTGAGCCGCGAGGAGTACCGGGCACATGTGGACAAGGCGCTGGAGTTTTTAAACGGCAATTATAATATGATTTTAAACGATCTGCAGAAAAAATGGAAGAAGCGGCGGAGGCCCTGGAATTTGAGGAAGCCGCCCGGTACCGCGATCTGTTCAACAGCGTAAAGCAGGTGTCCCAGAAGCAGAAAATCACGGACAGCGACGGGGAGGACAAGGACATCATTGCGCTGGACAAGGACGGAAGCGACGCAGTGGTACAGGTGTTTTTCGTGCGTAGCGGCAAGGCTGATCGGGCGCGAGCATTTTTATATGACGCATGTGGAGGATTCGGATAAGGCGCAGATTCTGCTGGATTTTGTGAAACAGTTTTACGCCGGAACACCGTTCGTACCGCGGGAATTGATTTTACAGAAAGAAATAGATGACATACCGGTATTAGAAGAATGGCTGACCGCACGCAGGGGCGCGAGGGTATATATCCGCGTGCCGCGGAAGGGACAGAAGGAAAAGCTGGTGGAGCTTGCGGAAAAAATGCAAAGCTCGTCCTGGAAAAAGACCGGGAGCGAATTGCGCGCGACGAGGCGCGTACGGTCGGTGCGGTGCGGCAGATCGCACAGCTGCTGGATTTACCGATGCTCGACCGGATGGAGGCGTTCGATATTTCCAACATCAGCGGCTTTGAAAATGTCGGCTCGATGGTCGTTTATGAAAAGGGCAAGCCCAAGCGCAGCGATTACCGAAAATTCAGAATCAAAACGGTAGCAGGACCGGACGACTATGCCTGCATGCGCGAAGTTCTGACGAGACGCTTTGAACACGGCTTAAAAGAGACGAAAGAGCTGGAAGAAAAAATCTGTCCGGGGAGTTCGGAAGCTTTGCACGGTTTCCGGACCTTTTTGCTGATGGATGGCGGACGCGGGCAGGTCAACATCGCGCAGCAGGTGCTGGACGAGCTGCATTTAAACATTCCAGTCTGCGGCATGGTGAAGGATGACAACCATCGGACGAGAGGACTTTATTTTCACAATGTGGAGCTGCCGATCGACCGCAATTCTGAAGCCTTCAAGCTGATTACAAGAGTGCAGGACGAGGCGCACCGGTTTGCAATCGAATACCACAGGTCACTGCGCAGCAAGGATCAGGTCAAGAGCGTGCTGGATGAAATCCCGGGCGTGGGCCTGCGCGGAGAAAGGCGCTGATGAAAAGCTTTCCATCGATTTATGAGATCCGGGACGCGACGGCAGAGCAGATTGCGATGCAGGCAGATTTGCCAATGTCCGTGGCGGAAGAAATCTATGAATTTTTCATAACCACCAAGAGGAAGATTGCCGGGAATAATGATCTGTGATAAAATAAAACAAAGTATGGCATAAAAACAGAGTTCCTGATGTCAGGAACTACTGTCTGCATGTCCTGGAAAAGAGAGGATGGATTATGGCAAGCATCAGTTTATTGAAGATTACGGAAAAATGAAGCTGGAAAATCTGACTCCCTGAAATCAATCTGAAGGGGATTAAGGTTACGTTGCCGGATATCAACCGACCGGCACTTCCTATGGCGGGCTATTTTGAACACTTTGAGGCGACCCGTCTGCAGGTGATTGGATTCGTAGAATACTCTTACGTTAAGAGAATGTCGGAAAAAGAAGAGAAGGAGATGCTGGGAAGCTTTTGGATTACCCGATTCCGGCATTATTTTCTGTCGTGAACTGCATCCGGATGAGCTGTTTCGGCAAATTGCCATTGAAAAAGGCGTTCCGCTTCTGATGACCAAGCGTGCGACGAGTTCGTTTACGGCAGAGCTGATCCGTTGGCTGAATGTCAAGCTGGCACCCTGCATTTCTGTTCACGGCGTACTGGTTGACGTATATGGCGAAGGCGTCCTGATTACAGGCGAGAGCGGAATCGGTAAATCCGAGGCGGCGCTTGAGCTGATTAAGAGAGGCCATCGTCTGGTATCCGATGACGTCGTAGAGATCCGCAAAGTCAGTGAGGAAACACTGGTCGGAACTGCACCGGATATCACAAAAGCACTTTATCGAGCTGCGCGGTATTGGTATTGTGGACGTCAAGGCGCTGTTCGGTGCTTCGAGTGTCCGCGAGACACAGAATATCGACCTCGTAATCCGTCTGGAAGAGTGGGACAAGGACAGAGAATACGACCGTCTCGGACTGGAAGAGGAATATACGGAATATCTGGGCAACAAAGGTTGTCTGCCACAACATTCCGATCCGTCCCGGCAGAAACCTGGCAATTATTTGCGAAACGGCAGCTGTTAACCACAGACAGAAAAAGATGGGATACAATGCAGCGCAGGAGCTGTATACAAGAGTCCAGAATTCCCTTGCACGTAAGCGGAATGAGGACGAGGATGAGGACTAAAGCGGTCAGGCATATCGAAATGTTCGGAATGAAAGCAATAGTGCTCCGTACAGCGATGCAGCTGGCGGATCGTACAAAAGAGTAAGGCATCATCATAGATCAGACAGCTGAAAAGCTTTTTGAAAATACGCGAGAAGCGGGAGGAAAATAAAATGGGTAAGTATTGTTTTGGTGTAGATGTAGGAGGAACGACAGTAAAGCTTGGTCTTTTTAACACCAACGGCGATCTGCTGGAAAAGTGGGAAATCCCTACAGTGACAGAGGATAACGGCAAAGCGATTCTGCCGGACTGTGCAAAGAGCATCCTCAAAAAAATGGATGAGCGTAAAATGGACCGTACAGAGGTAGTCGGCGTCGGCATCGGTGCACCGGGACCGGTTGACTCTGAGGGCACACTTTATGGTGCAGTCAATCTTGGCTGGGGAACCATGAGCCTGAAAAAAGAGCTGCAGACACTTTTAAATATGCCGGTAGAAGCTGGTAATGACGCCAACGTAGCAGCACTGGGCGAGGCCTGGCAGGGCGGCGCAAAGGGGTATGAGGATGTCGTTGTAGTAACCCTGGGAACTGGTGTTGGCGGCGGTATTATCATCAACGGTAAGATGGTTGCCGGTGCAACCGGAGCCGCAGGCGAGATCGGACATATGCATGTCAATGATGAGGAGACAGAGCCTTGTAATTGCGGCAACTGCGGATGCCGGAGCAATATGTTTCCGCAACGGGTATTGTCCGTATGGCAAAGCGTAAGCTGGCAGAGGATGACCGTCCGAGCATAATGCGCAAGGACGACCTGAGTGCAAAGGACGTATGGGATGCGGTTAAAGCAGGAGATACTGTGGCAATCGAGGTCGCAGAGGACTTTGGCTGGTATCTGGGCAAGGCGATGGCGCTGGTTGCCAATGTTTCCAACCCGGAGATCTTCGTAATCGGCGGCGGTGTTTCCAAAGCCGGCAATGTGCTGCTGGATTACATTCAGAAATATTACCAGAAATATGCGTTCAAAGGGCTGCCGCGGCGCACTGTTTACCCCTGGCAACTCTGGGCAATGACGCTGGTATTTACGGCGCTGCCAGACTGGTATTGAAGTAATACCGGTATCATCTGCAAAAGATCCGCATAAAATAACAACGTATCCGGCGCAAAGCCGGAGCAGAAGGGCTGGTCAGGACATTTGAGTGACAGATTAAATGAAATTCTGCCGAAAGAGCGGATTTTAACAGAAGAACAAATGGACAGGCATACGACATTCCGGACAGGTGGTCCTGCGCGCTATTTTCTTGTGATTGAGACGAGAAAAGAGCTGGCGCAGGTGCTTGCCTGGCTGCAGGGAAGAGGCGCTGCCGTGGTTTTTGCTCGGAAACGGAAGCAACCTTTGGTGGGGGACCGGGGCTACCGCGGCGCGATCCTGCATCTGGCGGGGGAATTTTTAAAGACTGAAATCGACGAAGCTACGATCCGATGCGGCGCAGGCGCGATGCTTTCCGCTGTATCGAGAAGCGCGATGGAAGCAGGGCTGACCGGATTGGAATTTGCATCGGGAATCCCCGGAACGATTGGCGGAGCAGTCCGGATGAATGCGGGCGCTTACAACGGTGAGATTGCGGGTGTGACAGAGTCGGTAGAGGTGATGGAAGCCGGATGGCAGATGTCGTGTATACAACAGGGAAGAAATGGCGTTCGGCTATCGCACGAGCATTGTAAAAAACAAAGCCCTGTGTGGTGCTCAGCACTGTTTTAAAGCTGCAAAAGGCGACCGAAGCGAAATTTCCGCTACGATGCAGGAGCTTTCTGCAAAGCGTCGGGAAAAACAGCCGCTGGAATATCCGAGTGCGGGCAGTACGTTTAAACGCCCGGAGGGATATTTTGCAGGCAAGCTGATTATGGATGCCGGACTTGCCGGAGGCGTGCGTCGGCGGCGCACAGGTTTCCGAAAGCACTGCGGTTTTGTCATCAACCGAAAAAATGCGACGTCTGCGGACGTGGCGGGACTCATTCAGAAAGTCACAGAAACAGTGCAGGAAAAATTCGGCGTAACGCTGGGCCGGAAGTGATTTTCCTGGGAGATTTTGAAAAATGAGATTTGTAATGGTAACCGGCATGAGCGGCGGCGGCAAAAGCACCGCGATGCGACTGCTGGAGGATATGGGATACTATTGTGTGGACAATCTGCCGATCCAGCTGATCGACAAGTTCGTTGAGCTTTTGTCCACACCGAATACGGAAATAACAAAAGTTGCTATCGGCGTGGACGTCCGCACGGATCAGTCCTTTGCCAGGTAGAAAAAACACTTTCCTGTTTAAGACAAAACGGTATGGTGTTCGAAGTCCTTTTTATGGACGCTTCTGATGCAGTGCTTGTGAAACGTTATAAAGAGAGCCGACGGATGCATCCACTGTGTTCAGCAGAAAATCCGAGAATCGAAGACGGAATTGAAAAAAGAAAGGAAAATCCTGCAGCAGGTTAAGAAGGATGCAGACTATGTGATTGACACGTCCAAGCTGCTGACCCGGGAGCTGAAAGAGGAGCTGGATCGGATTTTTGTAAAAAATGAAGAGTACAGCAGTCTGATGATCAATATTCTTTCTTTTGGCTTCAAGCATGGAATCCCGGCAGATGCGGATCTGGTATTTGATGTCCGTTTCCTGCCGAATCCTTTTTATATAGATGAATTGAAATATCTGACCGGCAACGACTGGGGCGTTCAGGATTATGTCATGAGCTTCCCGGAGGCGGGGATTTTTCTGGACAAGCTGACAGATCTGCTGCGGTTTTTGATTCCAAATTATATTAAAGAAGGCAAATACCAGCTGGTGGTGGCAATCGGCTGCACCGGCGGCAAACATAGGAGCGTAACGCTGGCCAATGAGCTTTATAGAAAGCTTCGCAACAGGGAAGCCAAGTATGGAGTATCTTTGAGCCACAGGGATATTTAAGGATATTTCATATGTCATTTTCATCGGGAGTAAAAGAAAGAGCTGTATCGGCACATCAGTCCGGCAAGGCACTGCCAGCTGGCAGAGCTGGCGGCACTTCTCCATTTTAACGGCAGCATCGGCGTCGGTACGACGGGGACTTTCTGCAGATTCATGCGGAAAATGCGCTCGTTGTGAGAAAATGCTTTACATTATTACAGAAAACATTTAATATAAGTACGGAAACCCGTGTACAACAGGAAAATCAGCAAACCGGATATTTCTGTCGGATAGATGACCCGGAACTGATCCTCAGGATTCTGCAGGGGATCAAATTTTGGATCAGACAGGCAGCCCGACGTCCGGTGAGGAGAGCCTACAGGATGGTTTACGATGTCCGGTGAGCAGGCTTTTTAATCCGAAATTCCTGTTGCCAGAGAGCGTTTTTACGAGGGCGCGTTTCTGGCAGCCGGTTCGATGAGCAATCCCGGGAAAGGATATCATCTGGAAATTGTATGCAGCAGAACCGCTGCAGGCACAGCAGATTCTGGAGATTTTGACCGAGTTCGAGATCGAAGGGCGGATTGTACAGCGAAAAAAGTATTATGTGGTTTACATAAAAGAAGGGATAAGAATTTCGGATTTTTCTGAATGTGGTTGAGGCGCATGTGGCGCTGATGGAATTTGAAAATTCCAGGATCGTCGGGAAGTCCGCAATACGGTAAACAGGCGCGTCAATTGCAGAAACTGCCAATATACCAAGACGGTGACAGCGGCGGCGAGGCAGGTTGACGACATTCTTTTTGCAGCAAAAATATGGATTTGAAAAATTGCCGGTGAGCTTGCGTCAGATGGCTGAAGTACGTCTGGAGTATCCCCGAAGCACCGCTTAAGGAGCTGGGGATGTATCTGGATCCTCCAGTTGGAAAATCGGGCGTAAATCATCGTTTGCGGAAATTATGTGAACTGGCGGATGCCATGAGGTCTTAAAAGGAGGAGTTTTATTATGAAACAGAAAACTGTGGAAGTAAAGCTGAAGCAGGGGCTTTGAGGCTCGCCCGGCAGCAATGCTGGTGCAGGTTGCAAGCAAGCATGCCAGCAATATTTATCTGGAGTCTGAAGGCAGAAAAGTGAACGCGAAGAGCATCATGGGAATGATGAGCCTTGCGCTTGCACCCGGCGAAAAGGTAACCGTGATTGCAGACGGAACGGATGAAGACGACGCGATTTTCGGAATGGAAAACTATTTAAGCAGCGCGGCAGAATAAAGAAAACGAAAGGGTGTCCACCGGAAAGTGGCTGCCCTTTTTTCTATTTTCCAGAGTAAGCTTGTTGTTATAGAAGCAAGTACACATTACGGAGCGCAGGGGCGAAACAAGAATAAAAAGCAGAAAGGAGGGAAAGGATGGACGACAAAAGCTTCTTTTTATTTATAATCCCAGGGAGGGAAAAGGACAGATCCGGAATAATTTGTTGGATATCATTGATACGTTCGTTAAGGCAGGCTATGTCGTGACAGCAAGACCGACTCAGTATGCAGGGGGAAGCCGTGGAGCTTGCGGCAGACAGAACGGCAAAATATGACCTCGTGGTATGCAGCGGCGGAGACGGCACGTTGGATGAGGTGGTGACCGGCATTATGAAGAGTGTTCGACGCCGCCCGATCGGGTATATTCCGGCAGGCAGCACAAACGATTTTGCGCAGAGCCTGAATATTCCGAAAAAACATGGCCGAGGCTGATAAAATCGCAGTCAGCGGCAGAATGTTTGCCTGCGATATCGGTTCCTTTAACGAAAAAACCTTTGTTTATATTGCGGCCTTCGGACTTTTTACAGAGGTCTCCTATGAAACCAGTCAGGATGTCAAAAAATGTGCTGGGGCACATGGCGTATCTGCTGGAGGGCATGAAAAAGCTCGGGATATCAAATCCTACCACATGAAAATTACGACGCAGGACACCGTCATCGAGGACGATTTTTTTGTATGGAATGATTACGAATTCTGTTTCGGTGGGAGGTTTTAAGGGAATTACCGGAAAATATGTGGATTTAAGCGATGGAATGTTTGAGGTGACGCTCGTAAAGTCCGCGCAGCCTGGACGAACTCAATCAGACGCTTGCTGCCCTGGCGCAGCGCGATATCGACACGGCGCAGATGTATTGCTTTAAGACCTCCTGGCTGAAGGTGGAGACAGAGGAAGAGGTCGCGTGGACGCTGGACGGCGAATTCGGCGGCAGGCACACAGAAATCGTCATCGAAAACCAGAAGCAGGCGCTGCATATCATGGTCCGGGAGAAGAAAACGAAGCACAGTGAACTGTACTGATTTAGTGGAAAAAGTGGAAAAGAGGAAAAAATGCGTATGCCGTATTTTTTTTGAAAAAAGATAGGGTATAATAGCATCGGTTGATAATAATTTTATTTCTATGGAGGTAAATAAGATGTTAGTATCTGCTACAGAAATGCTGAACAAAGCAAAAGCTGGCCATTATGCAGTTGGTCAGTTCAACATCAACAACCTGGAATGGACAAAGGCTATCCTGCAGACTGCTCAGGAGCTGAACTCCCCTGTAATCCTTGGTGTATCCGAGGGTGCAGGCAAGTATATGACCGGCTACAAGACCGTTGTAGGCATGGTTAACGGTATGCTCGAAGAATTGAACATCACTGTTCCGGTTGCTCTGCATCTGGATCACGGCTCATACGACGGCTGCTACAAGTGTCTGGAAGCTGGCTTCTCTTCCATCATGTTCGATGGCTCTCATTATCCGATCGACGAGAACGTTGAAAAGACCACTGAGCTGGTTAAGGCTGCTCATGAAAAGGGCGTTTCCATCGAAGCTGAGGTTGGTGCAATCGGCGGCGAAGAAGATGGCGTTATAGGTATGGGCGAATGCGCAGATCCCAACGAGTGCAAGAGAATCGCTGATCTGGGCGTAGACTTCCTGGCAGCTGGTATCGGCAATATCCACGGCAAATATCCTGCAAACTGGAAGGGTCTGTCCTTTGAAACTCTGGATGCTATCCAGCAGCTGACTGGTGAGCTTCCTCTGGTTCTTCACGGCGGCACAGGTATCCCGGCTGACATGATCAAGAAAGCAATCTCCCTTGGCGTTGCTAAGATCAATGTTAACACCGAGTGCCAGCTTGCATTTGCTGCAGCTACCAGAAAGTACATCGAAGAAGGCAAAGACGAGCAGGGCAAGGGTTATGACCCTCGTAAGCTGCTGGCTCCTGGCTTCGAAGCGATCAAGGCTACTGTAAAAGAAAAAATGGAACTGTTCGGTTCTGTAGACAAGGCTTGAGCATCAGCCGAGTAACAGATCATTCAAACAGATCAATCAGGACGGTCGGAATCTTCCGACCGTCCTTTTTTTACTTTATAGGAAAGACCGCCTACGGCGCTCTCTTAAATTAAAAGGGCCGCACGGAGGCGGGCATAGCAAACAGACGATTGATGGCTTAGAAGATATAAAAACCTTCTTCACCAAAGCCGTCATCAAGTTCATCGTCATTTAAGAAATAATCCATATCCAGAAGTGCATCCTCGCTCATAATGCGAATGTCCTGGGATGTCATACCTTCCGGCGGATTATCCATGTATTTTTGCGCAGTGCCTCGATATCTGGTTTCATGGCGATCATCCTCCTTTTAGAGGATTATAACATAAGAATTGAGAAAATCATGCAGAAGAACGCTTTCCACGAGATTTAGACATTACTTTCTCGTACATTTCTTCGAGGGAAACGCGCTGGTGGTTGAAGTATAGTTCTAAGAATTCCATCCTATGCTGGCAGTCAGGGCATACCAGGGGGTCATATCCAAAAGAAGACAAAATAGCAGTTCGCCACTGATTAAAGCTGCGGTAGATATGATGTTTGCTTTTTTGGAAATAGCACGATAGAGTTTGAATCAATTTCTCGGTGACGTGCATAAATCCCACCATACCGAATCATTTTAAAATGTTTTTCAGGGATGTGGCGAATGAGCCGCTGGATGAATTCCATAGCAGGAATCGTTTCTTCTATGTATTGTTCATCCTCATGCCGGTTGTAATGGAAAGTGACCATTTCACCATCGTATTTATCAATTCGGGATGTGGCAATGACAGGACGACCAAGATAACGCCCAATGTATTTTACAACAATTCTGGGATCGCAGAGGTTGGGTTTGGCATAAACATAAAAACCCTGTTGGTGTTCACGATAACATTTCGCCTTCACTTTTTTTGAAGGAAGACCCGATTTTGGATTCCATTTCATTAAGCAGAGCCGTGCGAAAAGCATTGCGTAAAAAAGTGTAGTCAAAGTGTTTGACATTACGCCAAAAACCGTCATCGCTATCCGCCTTCAGATATGGGCAGTGGATATGCGGATTCCATTTCAAATCTCTGCCAAATGTATGTAAAACCATAATAAAACCGGGCGTGAAGTTTTTGGATTTATTCATTTTGAAAAACATACGGGTGATAACA